>JGI12316J15310_10000015_pt30 | contig 63062 bp, 43 predicted proteins | sample MarCyaLeptolynsp_FD_15310 | JGI IMG/M metagenome (IMG submission 15310) | reverse complement strand
CCCTTGCCGGTGTTGCAGGCACTGAGCACCACCAGCTCCGCCTTGAGGTTCAGATCCAGGATTTCCTCCGCCGTTAGCAAACCGTCGTCGCCAGCCGCAGGCGCTAGGGCAATGGCACTGCCCAGCCCGCGACGGTCGTCGAGCAGCCCGTGGGTGGCCAGATGAATTGCCCTGGCCGCTGGCAGTTTGGCCAGAACGGCTGCTTTTGTTACTTGATTTCCTGTCAGCGCCGTTGTCTGCAGTAGCTGGGCAATTTCCCTGGCCTCCTGTTCTGCATGAGGAAGTGCTGTCAGCGGTTGGGGTGGCTCCCCCAGCACCCCGGCAATTTTGGGCATAGTGGGGTTGCCGACGATCAGGAGGTCGGAGGGAGAAGGGAGGACGGAAGAGGGAGAAGGGAGGATGGAAGAGGGAGAAGGGAGGATGGAAGAGGGAGGGCGGAAGACGGAAGATGAGTGCGGTGTATTGGCGGCGAGGCGTTGGCGACGCTGACGGGTCAGATCCAGCACTTGAATCGCTGGAGCGGTGAGAATAGTGTGCTGCTCAATTAAGTAAGTGCCCTGGGCATCTTGCAAGGCGGGGAAGGGTACCAGAAACAGTTCTCGCTGGGGCATGAAGATGACGCGAGCCGATGGGTCAGCGGGCAGCAGGTCAGCAATGGGATCGATCAACACCTGATGGAGCTGCTGCAGTCGTAAATTTTTGGCCCGCCGCGTCTCCACTTTGGCGGCAACATCGCTAGCGGGGCGCTCAATGGTGACCCCTTGGGGAAAAGAAGACTGAGTCAGAGAGAGGGTGCCGCTCTGAGAGTTTACTTTAACAACTTCCCAGGGTTCGGAGTCAGGAGCGTCGCTGTGGAGGCGAACCCAATTGCCAGGTGCAAAGGCCAGTCGTTGGCGGGGTGCAGGTTGCGGATGCGAACCGCGATTCCTCACCCCAAGGGATTGACGCGTTTCAGGAATCAGTTCATTCAGAGGCAAGGACAAAATGCTGAGATCCACCTGTCGGGCGTGAATTGAACCTGTGGGTTGCACGACCCAAATGTAGAGGGTTGATTTTTCCCTAATTCTGGAACCGATGATAGAATACTCAACCAGCGTTGCATTTTGCATCCTGGCAATGTTTTGAATGTGTGCCAGACTGGGTGGCTCCATACCAGATGGAACATCTGAGGTGTTGGATAGACGTTTGGCAAGCAATTCCACAAAGGCTCGCGCCCGACCGCGTTCGGCAATTTCCAGGGCTTCATCAGATCTGTTCTGCGCTACCAGAATTTCTTGCAAAACCAGGTAAGGACTGGTTTGGGTTTCAAAGATGGAGATCTTATTCGCATCGCTGAGGGATTGCCGCAACGATTCCTGAATCTGAATTGCAGCAAACAGGGGTTCCTCCGCAGCTACCGGATCTCCAGATTCAAAGAGACTCAAGCCAAGATTGCTCAAGACACGGGATTCTCCAGCACGATCGCGAATTTCCTGCATCATTGCTAGCGATTGTTGTTGAAACTCGATTGATTGCTGATACTGTCCCAGGTAAGCGTATGCAGTACCTAAATTATCCAGAGAGGTCGCTTCCCCTTGACGATCGCCGATCTCTCGGGCAATGGCTAATGTCTGTTGCTGAAAGTTAATTGCCTGCGAATACTGACCCAGATGACTGTAAACAATGCCCAGATTGCCCAGGAAAGCCGCTTCCACCTGACGATCGCCGATCTCTCGAGCAATCGCCAACGCCTGCTGGAAGAAGTCAATCGCCTGCGGGTACTGGTCTAGATAAAGGTGAGCGACGCCCAAGTTGCCCAGAGAAGCTCCTTGCCCCTGACGGTGTCCGACTTCACGGGCAATCACCAGGGACTGCTGTCGAACCTCAAGGAGCTGCGGGTATTGCCCCAGGGCATGGTAAGCAAAGCCCAAAATCTCCAGAGATCTCATTTCCTCGTGCCGATCGCCAATTTCGCGAGCAATGACCATAGATTGCTGCTGGATCTCAATTGCTTTCTGATATTGCCCCAGGTAAGCGTAAGCCATACCCAGACCATTCAGGGAAGCCGCTTCTCCCCGACGATAGCCGTTTTCGCGAGCAACCAGCAGGGATTGCTGTTGAAACTCGATCGCCTGTGGGTACTGACTCAGGAAAAGGTAAGCGTTGCCCAGATTGTTCAAATAGATCGCTTCCCGCCGACGATCGCCGATCTCGCGGGCAATGGTCAGGGACTGTTGGAAGAAGTCGATCGCCTCGCGGTACTGCTGCAGGGAAAGGTAAGCACCGCCCAGATTACTCAAGGAGGCTATTTCCAGTTTACGATGGCCTATCTCTTGGGCAATTCTCAAAGTTTGCTGTTGAACTTCAATCGCCTTCGAGTACTGTCCCTGGTAAAGGTAAATTCCCCCCAGCCCCCCCAGAGCGGCTGCTTCCTGCTGGCGATTTCCAATCTTGCGGGCAATCGCCAGGGACTGCTGAAAAAAGTCGTTTGCTTTCTGGTATTGACCCAAGAAAAAATAAATACCACCCAGACCGCGTAGAGATGTTCCTTCCCCCTGGCGATCGCCACTCTGACGCTCAACCACCAGTGCCTGCTGATAATGCTCAATTGCTTTCTGGTATTGGCCCAGATGGTCATATAGCGACCCTAGATAGTTCAAAGCAACTGCTTCCCCTTGTCGATTGCCAAGGGTTCTGTACAACTCTAATGCCTGCTGCCAGGATTGCAGAGCCGATCGATGTTGGCTGTTGAGGTATTGCGTTCGTCCTTGTTGTAACAGTCGGTCGGCTTCGGCTTTGCGGCTGTCCAGAGGTTGGGCCAGGGCAGGTCGCAGAGTGAAGGGAGTGACTCCCTGACGTTGCAGGGCTGGCAGGACCGCTGTCAGCAGCAGAGTGAAGCAGATGAGTCGTTTGAGTTTTTTCAGAAACATGACCATAATCAGGGGAGGAGAGTGGGTTTTAATTGAGAAACTGGTTTGCAGAACGCTGCCAACAATTGCAGAAATTGGGTTTACTCGGCTTCGCCAATCAGGGTGAAGGCCGCCCAATCTCTGGGATCGGGATGGTGCTGCATCGTGGTCAGCATCGCTTGACGCAGGGCCTGGGCCTTGTCACCACTCTGCTGCAGATTCTCGTAGAACGCCGTCATCAACGACGCCGTCGGCGCATCCGGCACTGTCCACAGAGAAACAATGACGCTGGGTACGCCCGCATGAATCAAAGCGCGGGACAGGCCAATCACCCCATCTCCCGTGATGCGGCCCTTGCCGGTGTTGCAGGCACTGAGCACCACCAGCTCCGCCTTGAGGTTCAGATCCAGGATTTCCTCCGCCGTTAGCAAACCGTCGTCGCCAGCCGCAGGCGCTAGAGCAATGGCACTGCCCAGCCCGCGACGGTCGTCGAGCAGCCCGTGGGTGGCCAGATGAATCGCCCTGGCCGCTGGCAGTTTGGCCAGAACGGCTGCTTTCGTTGCCTGATTTCCAGTCAGCGCTGTTGTTTGCAACAGCTGGGCAATTTCCCTGGCTTCTTGTTCCGCATGGGGCAATGCTGTCAGCGGTTGAGGTGGATCCCCGGGCACCCCGGCAATTTTGGGCATAGTGGGGTTGCCGACGATCAGGAAGTCGGAGGGAGAAGGGAGGACGGAAGATAGAGGACGGAAGACAGAAGATGAATGCGGTGTGTTGGCGGCGAGGCGTTGGCGGCGTTGGCGGGTCAGATCCAGCACTTGAATCGCTGGAGCGGTGAGAATAGTGTGCTTCTCGATTAAGTAAGTGCCCTGGGCATCCTGCAGCGCGGGGAAGGGCACCAGAAACAATTCTCGTTGGGGCATGAAGATGACGCGGGCTGATGGGTCAGCAGGCAGCAGGTCAGCAATGGGATCGATCAACACTTGATGGAGCTGCTGCAGTCGTAAATTGTTGGCCCGCCGCGTCTCCACTTTGGCGGCAACATCGCTGGCGGGGCGCTCAATCGTGACCCCCTGAGGAAAAGAAGACTGAGTCAGAAAGAGGGTGCCGCTCTGAGAGTCTACTTTAACAACTTCCCAGGGTTCGGAGTCAGGAGCGTCGCTGTGGAGGCGAACCCAATTGCCAGGGGCAAAGGCCAGTCGTTGGCGGGGTGCAGGTTGCGGATGCGAACCGCGATTCCTCACCCCAAGAGCTTGACGAGTTTCAGGAATCAGCTCCTTCAGGGGCAGGGGCAGGGTGCTGAGATCTATCTGTCGGGAATGAATGTTGCCCGTGGGTTGCACAACCCAAATGTAGAGCGTGGCTTTCGCTTGAGTTTGAAAACGGACAATAGAATATTCAACCAGCGTCGCATTTTGTGCTCTGGCAATAGATTGAATTTGTTCCAGGTTGGGTGCTTTAACGGTTGATTGGACTACTGAATTGTTAGATAGACGTTTGACCAGCAATTCCACAAAGGCCCGTGCCCGCCCGCGCTCAGCAATTTCCAGGGCTTCATTAGCCCTGCTCTGCCTCACCAGCACTTCCTGCAAGAGCAAGTAAGGACTCTGCTGAGCCTCAAAGATGGAGATCTTATTCGCATCGTTCAGCGGTTGCCGTAACGATTCCCGAATTTGAATCGCGGCGAGCAAGGATTCCTCTGCAGCTGCCAGATTGCCAGATTCAACTAGAGCCACTCCGAGATTGCTTAAGGAATTCGCTTCTCCAGCACGATTGCCAATCTGCTGCTTAATAGCCAATGACTGCTTTTGGAACTCAATTGCTTGTTGATATTGTCCTAGATAAACATAGGCAATGCCCAGATTGCCCAATCCATTTGCTTCTCCCCTAAGATTACCGATTTCCCGATCGATCGCCAATGATTTCTGATGAGTTTCAATTGCCTGTCGGTGATGCCCCAGGCTATCATAGACATTGCCTAAATTCCCCAGAGATACTGCTTCTCCAGCACGATTGCCAATCTTCCTGGCAACTACCAATGCCTGTTGGTAGCGCACGATTGCCTGGTGATATTTCCCTAGAGAAAAATTAATAAGACCAAGGTTGTTCAGTGAAGCAGATGCTAGCGGGCGCTCGCCAAGCTCTTTCGCAATTGTCAATGACTGCTGATAGAGTTCGAGCGCCCGCTGGTGTTGCCCTAAGCGATGGTAGACCTTTCCCAGATTTTGCAAAGCAATGCCTTCTCCCTGGCGATAGCCAATTTCCTGACCGATCGCCAAAGACTGCTGAAAAAATGCTATTGCTTGCTCGTATTGCCCTAGAATGGTGTAAGTATTTCCAAGATTGTTCAGTGAGGCGGTTTCTCCCCCAAGATTGCCGATCTCTCGATCGAGCGCTAAAGACTGCTGCAAAAGTAGTATTGCTTGCTCGTATTGCCCTAGTTCATTATAAATATTGCCTAGAGCATTCAGAGATTTGGCTACTTCTCTACGGTTGCCGACTTTCTGCTCAATAGCCAAAGACTGCTGAACATACGCTATCGCTTGCTGGTATTGTCCCAGTTCAGTGTAAGCAATACCAAGATCTCTCAAAGATTGGGCTTTTTTCTGGTGATTGCCAAACTCATTCGAAATTGTCAACACTTGCTGAAAGCAATCAATTGCTTTCTGGTATTGTCCCAAGGCAGTGTAAACAATCCCAAGATTTCCCCAAGGTAGAGCCTCTTCCAGGCGATTGTCAATTTCCCGGTAAATAGACAACGATCGCTGAGAAACCTCAATGGATTTTTGATAATCACCCAGACGATGGTAGATCCCACCTAGATTTCCCAGGGAAGCCGCTTCTCCCCGGCGATTACCTAACACCTGGTAAATTGCCAACGCTTGCTGCAAATGCCCGATTGCCTGTCGGTATTCTCCCATCAAGCTGCGAACACTGCCTAAATTGCCCAGGGAAGTCGCTTCTCCCCGGCGATTACCCAGTTGTCGGTCAATAGCCAGGGACTGTTGAAAAAACTCAACGGCTGGCTCGTATTGTTCCAGGGAAAGATAAGCCAGCCCCAGATTGCCCAGAGAGAGAGCTTCTCCCTGACGATCGCCCAACGCCCGATCGAACGCCAACGCTTGTTGATAGAAATCAATGGCTCGCTGGTATTGCCCCAGTAAGTCATAAACCTTGCCCAGGTTGTAAAGGGAAACTGCTTCTGACTGAGGGTTACCGGTCTGCTGGCTGATTGCCAATGACTGCTGATACAGCGCAATTGCTTGCTGGTATTGCTTCAAGTTGACATAAGCCAATCCCAGATTGTTTAGAGAATCGGCTTCTCCCTCCCGATCGCCAAGGGTACGATATAGCGCTAATGCCTGTTTCCAGGACTGTATCGCTGCTTGAAATTGAAGATCCTCATACTGCTTGTCACCTTGCTGAAACCATTGTCCGGCTTCATCTTTGCGGGTGTTCTGGGTTTGAGCCAGAACTTTTGGCAGAACCAAGGGGGACAGGTGTTGACAAGGCAGTCCTGCCACCATCAGGACAGCAAGCAGAGCGGCCAGATTGAGTTTTGCTAGGGACATGCTGGTGTTTAGGTGAGTAAAGACTGGCAATGGACAATCGCAGAAAAAACGATAGAAGCCTGTTTCAAAAGATCGGCAGGAATTGGGTTTACTCGGCTTCGCCAATCAGGGTGAAGGCTGCCCAATCTCTGGGGTCGGGATGGTGCTGCAGCGTGGTCAACATCGCTTGACGCAGGGCCCGAGCCTTGTCGCCATCCTGCTGCAGATTCTTGTAGAACGCCGTCATCAACGCCGCCGTCGGGGCATCCGGCACTGTCCACAGAGAAACAATGACGCTGGGTACGCCCGCATTAATCAAAGCGCGGGACAGGCCAATCACCCCATCTCCCGTGATGCGTCCCTTGCCGGTGTTGCAGGCACTGAGCACCACCAGCTCCGCCTTGAGATTCAGATCCAGGATCTCCTCAGCCGTCAGCAAACCATCGTCGCCAGCCGCAGGCGCTAGAGCAATGGCACTGCCCAGCCCGCGACGGTCGTCGAGCAGTCCGTGGGTGGCCAGATGAATCACCCTGGCCGCTGGCAGTTTGGCCAGAACGGCTGCTTTCGTTGCCTGATTTCCAGTCAGCGCTGTTGTTTGCAACAGCTGGGCAATTGCCCTGGCTTCTTGTTCCGCATGGGGCAGTGCTGTCAGCGGTTGGGGTGGATCCCCCGGCACCCAGGCAATTTTGGGCATAGTGGGATTGCCGACGATCAGGAGGTTGGAGGGAGAAGGGAGGACGGAGGAGGGAGAAGGGAGGACGGAGGAGGGAGGACGGAAGACAGAAGATGAATGCGGTGTGTTGGCGGTGAGGCGTTGGCGACGCTGGCGGGTCAGATCCAGGACTTGAATCGCTGGGGCGGTTAGAATAGTGTGCTTTTCGATTAAGTAAGTGCCCTGGGCATCCTGCAAGGCGGGGAAGGGTACCAGAAACAGTTCTCGCTGGGGCATGAAGATGACGCGGGCTGCTGGGTCAGCGGGTAGTAGGTCGGCAATGGGATCGATCAGCACCTGATGGAGCTGCTGCAGTCGTAAGTTTTTAGCCCGACGCGTCTCTACTTTGGCAACGACGTCGCTGGTGGAGCGCTCAATGGTGACCCCCTGGGGAAAAGAAGACTGGGTCAGGGAGAGGGTGCCGCTCTGAGGGTCTACTCTAACGACTTCCCAGGGTTCGGAGTCGGGGGCATCGCTGTGGAGGCGCACCCAATTGCCAGGGGCAAAGGCCAATCTTGGACTGGGTGCAGGCTGCGATCGCGGGTCGCGATGCCTGACGCCAAGGGATTGACGCGTTTCAGGAATCAGTTCATTCAAGGGAAGCGCCAGATTCTCAAGTTCCATTGAGCGGAAGTGAATTTTGCCCGTAGGTTGTACGACCCAACTATAGAGAATCGCTTTCTTCTGCGCCACAGATCCCAAAATAGAATATTCAACCAGTGTTGCATTCTGTGTCCTGGCGATGTTTTGAATTTGAGATAAGGAAAGCGACTCGACGTTAGATTGCGCTTCCGGGTTGCCAGATAGACGTTTAGCCAGCAATTCCACAAAGGCACGCGCTCGGCCCCGCTCGGCAATTTCCAGCGCTTCATCAGATCTGTTCTGCGCCACCAGAACTTCTTGCAAGCCCTGGTAAGGACCTTGCTGGATTTCGAAGAGGGAGATTTTGTTGGTATCGCTCAGAGATTGCCGTAAAGATTCTGACACCTGAATAGCCGCAAGCAGCGATTCCGCCGCCGCTGCCAGATTGCCAGATTCCAATAGCGCCGCTCCAAGACGGGTGAGGGAAATCGCTTCCCCTACACGATGTCCAGTTTCCCTAGTAATTGCCAATGCCTGCTGATAGCGATCGGTTGCGGGTTGATATTGCCCTGAAGACGCATAAATAAGACCCAAATTACTGAGGGAAGCAGCTTCAAGCTCAAGATTGCCAATTTTCCTTGCAAGAGTTAATGCTTGCTGATACCGCTCGATCGCCTGCTGGTTTTGTTCCAAGTTTCGATAGATTTCTCCCAGATTGTTCAGGGAAGCAGCTTCAAGCTCGCGCTCGCCAATCTCTTGCGCGATCGCAAGAACCTGCTGATAAAGCTCAAGGGCCTGCTGCTTTTCCCCCAGCTCACTGTAAACAGTTCCCAGATTGTGTAGAGAGATTGCTTCTTTCCCGCGATACCCCAACTCGCGCTCGATTGCCAAACTCTGCTGAAGAAATGCGATTGCTTGCGGATATTGCCCCAGGTAAATATGAAGAGTTCCTAGATTACCTAGAATGCTAGCTTCCGACCCGCGCCTGCCAATTTCCTTCGAGATTGTCAGCGACTGCTGAAAGAACGTAATTGCCTGCTGGTATTGCCCCAAAGACGCATAAGCATTACCCAGATATCCCAAAGAGAATGCTTCTCCCAGTCGATTACCAGTTTCCTTCGAGATTGCTAACGACTGCTGAAAGAACGTAACGGCCTGTCGGTATTTCCCCAGAGACGCGTAAGCAATTCCCAGATTCCCCAACGAAAATAGCTCTCCCTGACGATTGCCAATTTCCTGATAAATGGGCAAAGATTGCTGAGAAAACTCAATTGATTGTTGATATTGGCTCAGATTTTTGTAGGCGTTGCTCAAATTGTGCAAAGAAGCGGCTTCCCCCTGGCGATTGCCCAGTTGTTGGCTAAGGGTCAGGGTCTGTTGAAAAAATTCAATGGCCTGCTCGTATTGTTCCAGGGAAAAATAAGCAAGCCCCACTTTACTCAAAGAGAGCAATTCTCCCTCGCGATCGCCTAATGCTCGATCGAACACTAAAGATTGCTGAAAAAATTCAATGGCTTGCTTGTATTGTCCAAGCGCGTCATAAAGCTTGGCCAGGTTGTAGAGAGAAGTGGATTGTCCCCGCAGGCTATTAATTTGCTGGCTGATCGCAAACGACTGCTGATATAGTTCAATTGCTGGCTGATATTGCTTCAACCTGACAGCAGTCAAACCCAGGCTGTTCAGAGACTGCGCTTCTCCCTCGCGATCGCCCAGGGTACGATAGAGCGCTAATGCCCGTTGCCAGGACTGCATCGCTGCCTGAAACTGACGGCTATCATACTGCTGGTTTCCTTGCTGAAACCAGCGTTCGGCTTCGGCTTTACGGGCATCCTGGGTTTGAGCCAGGGCTTTTGGCAGGGCAAAGGGGGCAAACCCCAGGTGCTGCGGACAGGGCAAGCCTGCTGCCATCAGGACAGCAAGCAGAATAGTCAGATGGAGTTTTGATAGAGGCATTGTGATGTTTGGATACAAGATGATGTTTGAATGGGAAAGGATAACCAGTTGCGATCGCAGAAAAACACACAGAATCTTGTTTCAAAAAAACGAATCAACAGGAATCGAGCCTACTTCGCCTCGCCAATCAGGGTGAAAGCCGCCCAATCTCTGGGATCGGGATGGTGCTGCAGCGTCGTCAGCATCGCCTGACGCAGGGCCTGGGCCTTGTCACCACTCTGCTGCAGATTCTCGTAGAACGCCGTCATCAACGACGCTGTCGGGGCATCTGGCACTGTCCACAGAGAAACAATGACGCTGGGCACACCCGCATGAATCAAAGCGCGGGACAGGCCAATCACTCCATCGCCCGTGATGCGGCCCTTGCCGGTGTTGCAGGCACTGAGCACCACCAGCTCCGCCTTGAGGTTCAAATCCAGGATTTCCTCCGCCGTTAGCAAACCGTCGTCGCCAGCCGCAGGCGCTAGAGCAATGGCACTGCCCAGCCCGCGACGGTCGTCGAGCAGTCCGTGGGTGGCCAGATGAATCACCCTGGCCGCTGGCAGTTTGGCCAGAACGGCTGCTTTCGTTGCCTGATTTCCAGTCAGCGCCGTCGTCTGCAACAGCTGGGCAATTGCCCTGGCCTCTTGTTCCGCATGGGGCAGTGCTGTCAGCGGTTGGGGTGGATCCCCCGGCACCCAGGCAACTTTGGGCATAGTGGGATTGCCGACGATCAGGAGGTTGGAGGGAGAAGGGAGGACGGAGAAGGGAGGACGGAAGACAGAAGATGAATGCGGTGTGTTGGCGGTGAGGCGTTGGCGACGCTGGCGGGTCAGATCCAGAACTTGAATCGCTGGGGCGGTGAGAACAGTATGCTTTTCGATTAAGTAAGTTCCCTGGGCATTTTGTAGCGCGGGGAAGGGTACCAGAAATAGTTCTCGCTGGGGCATGAAGATGACGCGGGCTGCTGGTTCGGCGGGCAGCAGGTCGGCAATGGGATCGATCAGCAGCTGATGGAGCTGTTGCAGGCGCAGGTGCTTGGCTCGATGGGTTTCCACCTTGGTGGCGACGTCGTTTGCCGGGCGCTCGATGGTCACGCCTGGCGGAAAGGAGGATTGGGTCAGGGAAAGGGTATCGCTCTGGGCATCTACGGCAATGATTTCCCAGGGGTCGTAGTCGGGGGCGTCGCTGATCAGCCGAACTCGATCGCCGACCGCGAAGGCCAACCGTTGGCGGACTGCAGGCTGCGGATAGGGGCTGCGATTCCTGACTCCAAGGGCTTGACGGGTTTCAGGAATCAGGTCATTCAGAGACAGTTGCAGCTTGTGGAGATCCACCGATCGAAAGTTGATTTCGCCAGTGGGTTGCACCACCCAAATGTAAAGATGCTCGTCCCACAGTATGGAATATTCCACCAGGGTGGCGTTCTGTTGAGCCGCAATGGCTCGAATGTGCTGGAGTGTGGGCGGAGTGAGATTGGAGGGAGCATCAGAGTTAGCCGATAAGCGTTTGGCCAGCAAGTCCACAAAGGCTCGTGCCCGCCCTCGCTCCGCAATTTCCAGAGCTGCATTGGGTTTATCTTGAGAGACCCGCACTTGCTGTAAGGTGTTGTAGGGATGAACCTGAGTTTCAAAGATGGAGACGCGATTGGCGTCGCTGAGCGGTTGCCGCAGCGATTCCTGAACTTGGATGGCGGCGAGCAACGTTGTTTCTGCGTCTGCCAGTTGCCCTGTTTTAAATAATGTAGTCCCAAGATTACTCAGGGCGATGGCTTCTCCCTGGCGATCGTCATTCTCCTGTTTAATCTCCAGGGCTTTTTGATAGAGATCGATCGCTTGCTGATACTGGCCCAGGTCATCGTAAACCTTCCCTAAATTGCCCAGGGCCGGGGCTTCCCCTTCCTGGTTGTGAAATGTGCGGTGAAGTTCCAGAGACAGCCGAAAAAAGCCCATTGCCTGCTGGGGTTGTCCCAGGGCAGCGTAAACAGAACCGAGGGCATTGAGCGTGTCGGCTTTTTTGGAACGATTGTCCAAACTCCAGGAGGGAAAGGTATTCTCTCGCCGGATGGCCAGGGAGCGCTCAAACGCCTCAAGCGCTTGAGGGTATTGCGCCAGGTGAGCATAAATTACGCCCAGGTTGTGCAAAAGATTGGCTCGATCTCGCTGGTTTCGAAACAGCCATTCTTTGTCCTTCCCATGACGGGACAGTTGCTGAGCAAGGGCCAGAGACTGCTGAGTAAACTTCAACGCTTGCTGATATTCTCCCAGGAAATAGTAGATGCTGCCCAAATGTTGTAGGAAATATGCTTCTCCTTCACGATTGCCCTGTTGCTGAGCGTAACTCAGGCCCTCTTGGTCGATTTTGAGACTTGTTTCCAGGGACTCGGAGGACAGCCAGGCAGATCCGGATATGGTTTGCAGGAACAAGCCTTTGTCTCGCTGGCGATCCCGATCGTTTGCCTCTGAAATGGGTCTTGCTGACTGCGCCAGGGAAAGAGGCCCATTCTTGTCAGGGAACCCGCCAAGAACCACCAAGGAAAGCAAAACAATGAGCGGGAGTTGCATGCGTCTCATGAGAATACCTCTGTAGCGTAAGGATTGGCCCTGTTCAATAGGCAATTCTTTCGATGGCAAGTGCTGCAAGCTCGCGAACGGATGGGTCTTCGTCGTTGAGCATTGCCATCAAAGCAGGTAAAGCAGCTTTTGCTTCTGCTCCCATACGTCCCAGCGTAATGATAGCGTGGTCGCGCACGAGTGCATTCTCGTCCTTGAGGGCTGTGGCCAGATCGGGGATGGCGGCTTTGGCCTGGGAGGGTATATGGGACAGAATGACGACTGCAAGCTGTCGAAGAACTAGCCGTTCTGCTTTGAGTGCTGCGCCCAGGCCAGGGATGGCGGCTCGACCGCACTTGGTAATCTCATCCAGTTGAGCGTTGATATCTCCCTCAGTGTCACCGGCAACAATGTCGCCGATTGCTGCCAGGCGCGATCGCACTTGGGCAGGATCGGCACACCAGGTTTGGGGGTTCCAGCCTGCTTTTTCAGTCTCAGTGAGTTCGTTCCGCTTACCAAATATGCACTCAACACACAACACGCCCTGGGACCAGCTTGGGTTTGCGCCCAGGAGCACCAGGGGCAAACTGACCAGGAACGCGACTGAAAGGCTGTGCCAGTTCTGTAGGGGGTTGATAAACCAGGATGGGCGTTTTGAGTTCATGGGTCTCTCCTCCTCTGGTCGAGATAAATGTTGCGGTTTGCGAGATTGGATTTTGTCTAAGTGCTGTCCATTTTGAAAACTGTGGCTTCCCCACTGAAGAAAGGCTAGATCCTCGAAATAGATGGGTCTAAAACTGAATGAATAACCGTTGGACTCTGGAGAACAACTGTTTATCGAGCGGGCGTGCAACAGGGAACAATGGGTTCTTCACTGACAGCATTCAGACGCACCATCGGATGCTGGAGCAGGGCAGCCCACTCCGCTGGTGCTGCAGAATTTCGAGGGTGCTGGCGGCGGAGCGCGGCCAGTTCGTTGAGGGTTTCGTGCCAGAGGCCATCGCTGGCATAGATCGCGGCTTGAGCAATGGAGGGGGGAACAAACGGCTGATCGGTTTCAATCGTAGAGGGAGTTTGGGTAGAGGGAGCTTGTCGCAAAACGACGCCATTGACAGAGAGCACATCGGAAGTACTGGCCGGATTGCAGAAGAAGTCAAAGCGCCAGCGATACTTGGTGCCGCTCTTGAGGCCAGGGGCAGCTGCTGGCAATGGGAAACGCATGATACCGGGGCCGTTCTTGACCTGGAAATGGGTGGTGTAGAGCGTATCTTTGGTTTGTTCGTGTTTCAGGGTCAGCTCGACCGCACCGGCGGTATAGGGAACATATACCCAGAAGCTGGGATGACTGTTGGCTGTGAGGCTGAAGTTGGTGGCAGGCACGAGCGCCGACAGGGGCTGTTGTTGTTGGGGGCAAAAAGGGCGGCTACCCGCGTCTTTGCGGCGACCGGGAGCACCGTCATTAGGGGGTTTGTAGGCGGAGGTTACCTGGAGCGAGGTTGAAGGGTCTGCTCTATTGGGGCTGGCGACTGCGGCGGGGACAGGGGTCAGGCCGATCAGCGCCAGGACTAGAGGGAGGAGTATCCCGAGTTTCCTGGCAGGATGGGGAGAATGGGTGGGTGTGGCAGTTTGCTCGCCCTGGTCGGCGGGTGCGGGTGCTGTCTTTGGTGCTGGGTTGACTGTTTGGAAACTGACAATAGACCTGTCCGAGAACTGGGGTGGAAGCCCCCCGGAGGCGGGCTTCCACTCCAATTTCTGGATGAGAATGGGGTTTGTCTTGGGGGAATAGTTCATCGGTTACTGCGGCAATATTGCTACTATTTTTACAACTTCATGAGGACTCTATATTCTGTTATCGCCTCTGGAAGCGGGTATATGCAACAATGCTGCTGCTGGTTGCAACGAAAACAATGGCGGCAGGCACCAGGGGTATCCAGATTCCTTGAATGAGCAAACCGAGACCAATGCTGGTCAAAATGCCGAGGGTGATGGGTATTGCCAGGATCCAGTACAGGGGATGACGGTAGCGCCAGACCATGAGACTGCCTAGCAGGGCCCAGGAAAAAATCCAGAGTCTCTCCATGCTGTTGCTCCAGGTTTTCAGGAGGGGACGACCGTCGAGGGCGGCGCTGAGGATCTGGCTGACCATTTGGGCCTGGAGGATGAGACCTGGCTGGTCTTGATGGGGCCAGGTGCCTTGGGTGTAGGGGGTGGAGAAGCGGTCTGCTGTGGTGGGGGCGGTGACGCCGATGAGCACGAGCCGATCTGCGATCCAGGCGGGATTGATGTTGCCTGTGAGGACATCTGCGAGCTTGATCTGGTGGGCCAGGGGGTGGGCGGCGCGGTAGTTGAGCAGGACTTGAATGCCCCGATCGTCGATTTGGTGGTAAGCGCCGGCGTTTTCGTCCAGATCGTGGAAGCGGGCTTGTCCTAACTGTATCTGTTTGCGGGTCAGGTTTTGGGGATGAATGTTTTCGGTTGCGAGGTAGTGCAGGGCAACTCTGACGCTGAGGGCGTGGTCGGTGGTGCAGGGATCGCTGTAGTCGGGGGTCATGAACAACAGGTGGCGGCGCAGGATGCCGTCTGGGTCGACTACGACGTCGCTGAAGCCCAGGCGCTCTGCTGGCAGATTGGGCGCTGGCGGGATGCCGGGTTTGTTGGGGTTGCTGGTTTCGCTGACGCTGCAGGTGAGGATCAGACGGTCGCTGTGCTGGAGGTGATGGCTGAGTTGGGGGTATCCTTTGCCGATGGCGCGATCGCGAAAAATATCCAGGCCGATGGTTCGCGGTTGGTGTTGCTCCAAGGCTGCAATTGCTTGTGCCAGAACAGCATCGGGTAATGGAAAGCCATACTGATTGATGTCTGTCTCTGTGGCTTCGACAAGCAGCAAACGCGAGTCCATGGCTTCAGGGGGGCGAAGCCGCATCAGCTGATCGAAGGCTCTCAGCTCCAGGGGTTGTAGCAGTCCTGAACTCTGGAATGCGATGGTGAGCGTTGCGATCGCAGCACCCACCAGAAACTCAACCCCTCGTAGCTTACGTCTTATTTCGTCTCGCAGGGGCTGCGGTGCTTGAGTCCCATACAACAGTTCAAAGATTGGCACCCTGCCAATCCCTTTCAGGGTCCGATCGCCATGGGGATAAAGCTTCAGACCGGACAAATTTGCCTGCCGTAAGAACACCTCAGTCACTTCTGAAAGCAGAATTTGCCTGCCGTTGGCCAGGGCCGCAATCCGGGCTGCATAATCGACCTCCTGGCCAATGAAGTCGTCGCCATCGCACAATGGACTGCCCGTGTGCATCCCAATCCGGACCTGCAATGCCCCAAAGGGGGTTGGAATCGGCCGATCGCTATGGCTGATTTGCAAGGCAACCGACCATTGGACCGCCTGAGCTGCGCGCTTAAATACAAGGAAATAAGCATCTCCCTCCGTCTTAATCGCACGCCCACCGTACTCAGCTAGAGTACGCTCGACGCGCTGACGATGGGGTTGGAGCACAGTTTCAAAATAGAGACGGTTCCGGCTGGTGATATCGTTGCCATCCAGATATCGTTTGATTTCAGTAGATCTCGCTAAATCCGTGAATACCATGGTGACAACAGCATCGGATGGAGCAACCGCATCTCCCCCCGCAACTGTTTCGGTTTCCCCAGATAACGTTTTCCAGGTGGGTGGCACTGCGGTCGGATTCTGGCAAATGACCGGCAGCCAGGTTGCACAAGGAAACCGACCCTCCAGCCCCTGCAGACGTTCCCGTGCTTGTCGTACAGCAAGATAGAACGGTTGACCGCCGGCAAAGGCCGCAAGAAAATGCCGCAAAAATTCTTGAGCCACCCGATCGGGCACCAACTCTCGCATCAAAATCATTTGCGGGATCTGCAAATCGTGCAGCTGTTGCGCCAATCCTAAGCCATCGCAAGAGTTAAAAATGGCTAGCTTTAGCCCGCATTCCACCGTTTTCTTCAGGCCATAATACAGGTCACCGATCGTTAAGCTAACGGTTGGGTTAATATAGATGCGACCCGTTTCCCCTTGCGTTTCGCTGTGTCCAGCAAAAAAGAGGATGTCCCAGGATTTTGCCCAGAGCCGATCGTTAATTTCGTAGCGTTGAGGCTCAACCAGAAAGACAAGCTCCACGTTGGGTAAGCGTTTCAGTAACTGCAGATCGGCCTCAATGTCGATGCCAGCTTGATGGCCCAGAATGGCCAGGATTTTGACATGGTTATTGGACTCAGAGCGCGCTCTGGTGGTTGGGCTGATGGCTTCGGACTCCAGGGGACTGAGCGCAACTTCCGCATTGGGATACCGCTCAAAAAAGTCCCACAGATGCCAGGGCAGCTTTTTTAATTGGGCCTCTTCGGTTCGAATCAGAACGCGAATGATTTCATCGCGACTTAATTCCTCCCGCAGCCGCTTGTCCAGCAGGCGAAACGGTTCGGAATCTAACCACAGCCTCATGCGATCGCGCAGCTCCTCAGCCGATTGATTGCACATCTGAACCTTTTTGTTCAGGGAACCGCCATATACCACTTTTTCCAACTTGATCCGGTAAGGCGCTCCCAGGGTACGATAGTTTTGCTGCCAGTGATGTTGCAAACGATCGAATAAATCGGGAACAGGTGGCAAGTAGCCGTTCAGTTCTACCGCAGGGCGAGTTCCTTCCTCTCCAATCGCCAAATTGACTCGAAACCCCTGTTGCCTAGCAGTGCCCTCTAATCTCAGGACAACTAGCTTTCCCATAATCCACACCCCTGTATTTAAGCTGCTTCTCCTAGATCAGAAACGCTTGGGACAGGCGAGTATCTCCCAAAACAACCTCGACACCGAACCGTTCGCTAGACGTGCCCCTGAACTCCACTTGTATATTTTCGGTGTTTCCAGCCTGCGCTTGCACCACAGGTTCTCCAGTCTCATCCAGCACCATCAGCTGCAGATCCTGTGGTAGATAACCTTGTCCGCTCAAAGGATGCAGCTCAACTGAAATTTTTATTTCTGGTGTAGCACTGGGTCGCAATGCAACCAATAAGACCACCTGTTCCAGAAAATTGAGATTCAAACGTTTGCCCCTGACGACGATTGAGGTTGTCTTTTCCAGAGCATTGTCTTCTAGCAGCGGACTACTTCTGAAATTAAATGCCAGATCGGGAGACGACAGATCGAACAACGTATCCAGTGTTTCCCAACCGGTTTCAAAGACATGATTCAGCCATTGATTCAAATTCACCAGGGGTGCAAGCAGATTGGCTTGCTCGATCTGATTCAAATGGGCTGGCAATGCTTCTAGCGGTTTCAACTGACTCAAGGGAAATTCTTCGGTTTCCACTGAGTCAGTAAATCCCAATAGTGTTGCCTCTCGTAAAGACTGATTCAATTGCACGGCAACATAGGCAATTCTTCCGTGCCAAACGTTTACCGGAATATGGCAGAACTCTGCATCTGGGAGAACAGGTCTGCACTCTAATTTGCCGCAATTTTTGATGTCTAAATCTGCAATATCCAGCAACGTTTGCAGGACTGGCTGATTGCTATCGCTGGTTGCCAAATCCGTTGCAAATCCCTGACATTGCAAGTACATATTGACTGCATAGAGTGCCAAACTATTGAGGTACACTTGTTTGGCCTTGCCAGGTTGGGTCTGCCAACGTCGCTGTTGTTCTGCTCTGGTATGAGCTTCCCAGGCCAGAGACACGGTAAAGGATGACTCCAATGTAAGCTTCATAAGCGCTCGACTCCCCTCATATCACTGTTAGCTTGACAAATATTCTGCAATTTTGGGCGCAAATTTTTGACAGCTGCGGCAGAAGAAACTGCTCGCTGTTCCCATAGAAATCTCAAACTCTTCCGCAATCTCTTTCCAATTTTTTTCTGCCAGGATTGCCAGAGCAATGGTCTGAAAATTCACATCCGGGCGATTTCGAATATGCGCTCGTTTAAAGCAACCGTCAACATCGGCTTCGATGCATTGGCGAATGGGTTCCGGCAAAACTGGATTTTCAGGTTGGGCAATATTTTCCAAATCTGCAATGGTGGGTAAATTTTTAACTTTTGCGTTGCTGAGTTCGTGGCAGGTTTCTAGCACTAATTTATCCAACCGAAAATTAACCCAGGTCATAAATTTTTGACTGCGTTCAGGGTCGTATGTGTCAATTTTTTGGCAAACATAGACCAGGGTTTTATTCACTGCATCCTCATAAATCATGTCGTAAAACTGAGGTGAGAATTTTCCTCGATGAGGACGACACAATCGTCCTGAGTATTGAATTGCAACGATCAGTTCTCTCAGACCGTACTGTCTGAGTTCGCTGCGGGGGGGATGTCGCTGAGCTTCCAGGGCCAGCCGTTTCAGTTGATTGTCTTCCAAGATGGTTCTAAAGGCACTATCCCGCAGCTGGCTTGCTTTTTCCCGGACTGTGCCAGGGTGAAGCTTGCCACGATCGCGCTTTAGCGTGAGATCGCGGATCAGGTGCGATCGCACCTCCTGATAGATCGATTGATAGACACCAAAGAGCGGCTGACCTTGATGCAAACGACACATTTTTCGCGATCGCAAGATTTCATCAACCAGCGAACCTACATCCATCTGCTACCTCAGTTAGGGGGAATGATGTCGGGATCCTATTGATTACTCTGTCTGTGCGCGCCAAGGTGCTGCATTTTGTTACAAAACTACACATTTTAAAACTTGCTTGTCTATTTAGAACAGCAATGCCACATTCAAAACATGACAGGTGATACAGAATTATTTTTGCTGTAGTGGACTGACACGGCCAATTTGGTGCAATAGAGTTGGGTGGTCGAAAAGACTATAATTCTTACTCGATAGACCTTGGCAGCGCTAAAGTGCCAACTACGAATTTACGCATTTTTAGGCGTGTCATACCAGTAGTCCTCCAGATAGTCCTCCAGATAGTCCTCTAGAAGTCAGGGTTTTTGAGCGCGTGAGTTCGACCCGCACGCTCAAAAAACCTGACTTGCCGATCGCTACCGTTCTCCACACTAGAGAACAGGAGTCCATCATCAGAAGTTCGACTTATGACATCCAGCGACCTTAGTTGCGTCTGCTGTTCAAACATCCTCTAAGAAATATAGCGGTTCCCGTGCGACTGAAGTACATGGAAATGTGCCCCTGCCTTCGGCAGGAGCACATTTCCATACCTCACTAGCCTGAGAATTTCTATAGGTTATTTTGAAGACATTATGAAGCGAAGCTTTCAAGATAACTGCCTAAAGCGTGTTGCTATCAGCTGTTTGCCTTTCCCGTCAGCTGTCTGCCTTTCCCTCCTATCTTGTTAATAATGCCGTTTTTTTGGGAAACCTACTGGCATCAGGCAATCAGTAAATTTCCATATTCTTTCAGGAATTGTGCTGATAGGGTGCTCCAAAATAGAATGTTCTAATAGAGAACCCAGTTAGGAAGCACGATGGCAAATAAAGAGCATCTGGCTTTGATCGAGCAAGGAAGCGCTGCCTGGAATCAATGGCGCTCTGAAAATCCTGGCACCATACCAGACTTAACCGAAGCAGATTTGAGCACTGCCAATCTCAAAGCTGCCAATCTCAGTCGTGCCGATCTCAGTCGTGCCAATCTCACGGGAGCGAATCTGAGCCGTGCCAACCTGAGTGGGGCCAACCTCAGTGCCACTCGATTGAAAGGTGTCAATCTGCGAGGAGCAGTCCTCAGAAACGCAGTTTTGCGAGCAACCAACCTACGAGTCGCCGATCTGCGCAGTGCTGACATGAGCAGCGCCAACCTGCGGGGAGCTGTCCTGAGTGGAGCCAATCTGCGGGGAGCCGATCTGAGTATTGCCGATCTCAGGCGGGTTGACTTGAGCGTGGCCGATCTGCGGGTCGCCGATCTGCGCAGCGCTGACCTGCGCAGTGCCAATTTGAAGGGCACCGATCTGAGCAAATCTAATTTGAGGGGAGCTGACTTGAGCGTGGCCGATCTGAGGGTAGCCGATCTCAGTGGTGCTGATTTACGCAGCGCTAATCTCAGGGGCACTAACCTCAGTCGGGCAGAACTTGCCGGGGCTAACCTGGATGGGGCCGTGATGACTCGGACCCAACTCTACCAAACCACCATGCCTGATGGAACAGTTGCCAATCAGACCTGTGCTTGATTGTTCACACGATTGAGACGGCTATCGCCCTTCTATGACTCTGACCCAATAGACTCATCCGGAAATTGAAGTGGAAGCCTATTCCACTCCAGTTCTCGGACAGGTCTAATGAAATGGTATAGCACACGAGACGAACAAAAAGCTCAAAACCAGATGTGGTCAACCTTTCCCTTCTGCCTTCTGCCCTCTGCCTCCTGCCTTTTGCTGTATAGCAGTTGTCATATTGCCTGGGACAAAATTGAGAACGCGCTTCGCACGTTCAACTTTGTCTGTCCTATACAACCCTGGCTGTTGCTAGACTAACGCAACCTAATGGACTCCGGAACGCTACCAATCCCCTGTAAGAGTGACTTTTGATGCGGTGTCAAATTTAACTTTGATTCCATGTCCATTATTGTATACTGTTACGCCTTGATGTCGGCTTTCTTTTTCTTTCAATAGTCCTTTAGCAATACAGAGTTGAATTTCTGCAATGCGCTCTTGGCTGATTTGGTTGTCAATGCCAGTGAAAACGTATCCTTGCCAATGGCCTTTCAGCTCCACCATCCGTTTTTTGATCTCGACCATACCTGCCCTGACATCCTTTTTGTGATCGACCTCCGTTTTTAGCGATCCAAAGTGGGCTATGATCGCATGTGATTTATCGTTATACATGGCGATCGTGACGCAAGAGGTCATCGCATCGGTGTAGATTTGGTGTCCCTTCTGGCTTAAGTCTTTAGATGCCCAACAGCCCATGGGAACGTACGTTTTTTTGTCGCTTTCTACTATACCCTTTTGATGCATCATTTGCACCACGTGTTGATGGGGCAGAGTGGCGCTATTCGACTGCCTGGGCTGACCAATTGAGTTGAGCGATGCTGGGCCACTGTTTTCCCCAGGCAGGGTGGCTAGCCGCTGAATGGCGGTATGGGGTGCTGTTGTATGGGCTGAGGTTGTATGGGCTGAGTTGGAGAGGGTTGCAGCGGTTGGTTGTGGGGTTGCGGTCAGGTGTAGTGCTTTCTGGCCCATGACATCTGCTTCTCGTTCCAGGGCCACATTGTCGTTGATGTTTTCTCCTTTGGCTTGCACTGTGGGTCTTACTCGTCCCTGTTTTTGCTGCACCACATGCCAGGTTTCGTGAGGAAGATGGTGTTGCTGACCGGGTCCCAGATAGATGTCAGCACCTTTGGTATAGGCCAACGCTTTTAATTGGGAGGGTTTGGCGGAGTTGTAGTGGACTTTGACGTCATCCATAGAGATGCCGGAGAGGTTTTCGACTGAAGCTTTCAGCCGCTCTGGCAATTGGGTTTGTTTTTCTGGCCCAGTCTTTGCTTGACGCTTTGCTTGACGCTGTATGTGTTCCTGCAAGCGCTGGATGGGGGCATTGTTTGCCAGGCGGTCCATCTGGAGGCTATGGGTGCTCTTTGGCTGGAGGGTGTTGTCTCTGCTGGAATCCAGTGGCTGGGTTGCCAGGGTTCTGGCGACGTTGTTGGTCAGGGTACCCCAGGGCCTTGTGGGGGGGAACGCTGTGGATTGTTGGGGAGTGAGTGCATTAGTCTCTTGTTGCTGCGATGCTTGCTGCGATGCTTGCTGCGATAAAGAGCTATCTGATAAAGAGCTATAGGTTGAGTCTGGAGTTGCGAATCGTTTGGAACGATCCGATCGGGAGGAAGATTGCCAGAACGTTCTGTGTTGGGAGGTGTAGGTCTTCATAGGGGGCTGTCAAGTGATTGGGAGAGGGAGTTTGTTAACGATCGGGGAAATGGGATTTTGGTGTCCAGGCGAGTTTCATTAAGTCAGTGCCATTCACGGATAGGGTGTGTTTGTGCAGGGTTACTCTGCTTCTGCTTTCTCGATGACGGGTTGGGATGGGTCTGGGTTTTCGGGTTCTGGGTATGCAGTGCTGCTGGTGGGGTACCAGTTGCTACGAAATAGTTGGCTTTTGGTGTCGTCAGTGTAGACCATTTGACCAACCTGGTTGATGCGGTTGACGTTGTCGTAGAGTTGTTGGTAGAGGGCGCGACGTTGGGCCGTTTCCTGGGTGCGGTTAAGGTTGTATTCTTCCTGGGACTGGTTGGCGTCGTTGAGTTCTTGCAGCAGTTGTTTGCCTCTGTCAATGTCGGCGCTGGTCTGGCCGGCTTTGGCGAGGGTGCTGTCTTGGGTGGCGATTTTGATTAGCCGGGGCAGGAGGGCGATCATTTTGGTTTCGCTGCGTTCAGCCTGGGCCCAGTCTTTGCTGGGGAAGGGGACGGGGGGTTTTTCTTTTTTGCTGTAGGCGAGGTTGAGGCGCAGACGGAGTTCCCGGCCCCATTGGCTGCATTCGGCGAGTTTGGCGTCTTTGGCAGCGGTGAGGGCTTTGAGGCGGTCGCGCTGTTCGCTGAAGCTGGGGGTGTCCTGAGCGGCGGTGATGTCTTGTTCGCACTGGTCGAGCCAGTCGGTGTTGATGCCGAAGCGGCTGAGGGCGTCGAGGTGTTCGCGGGCAATGGCAAGTTTGAGGCGGGCTTCTTCGAGGATGCGATCGCGGGGCACGCTCAACTGGGTATCAGGCATAGTCTCAAGCCAAAACAGAACAATCTCTATTTAAGCGTGTCATGTTCTGCTTCTGCAGTCCGGTGACAGAATTATAATATAGTTCTACGGTCTTGAGTGCAAGATATCTAAATTGGGTAAAAGAGAACAAAAAACAGGGAACAGAAAACAAAAAATAAGGAATGAAGAATAAAAAAGCGAAAATGGGAAACAACGAATGGCAAATGGAGAGTGAGGATTGGGGAGCGGGGAAACAAGAATCGGGAACGGGGAACAAAGCATAGAAAAATGGAAAAAGTAAATTATTATAGCGATCGCCGTAGCATTTTATAGCGAATGGAAGCAATAAGCCATTTTAGCTCAGGTTGGTTCTCAGTCGTAAAAGCACCGATCTCAGCTACGCTAGCGCTTGCCTCAATATAAAATGCTAGCCCATGAAGTTTCAGAATTCACTTAAATTCAGTCTGTTGACCTATTATGCCCCGAAACTGCTCTGTTCAGCATAAAAACAATAGTATAAATAATTGCGCTTTTTAAAATAAAAGCTGCCATTGTCCAACAATCGTAAAAACAACTAAATCTTTTAAACACAACTGCTAAATTTTGTATTGTGCTAATTCAGTTGTGTATTAAAAATACTCAGCTATACATTGCAATTGCTCAAATATATATTGTAACTGCTTAGCTATAAATTATATTATTTTAGTTATATATTGCAATTATCCAGTTGTATATTGCAATCACTCAGCCATGTATTGCAATTGCTCAGCTATGTATTACAATCACTCAATTGTGTATTGTAATTACTCAGTTGTGTATTGTAATTACTCAGTTGTGTATTGTAACTGCTTAGCTATAAATTGTATTATTTCAGTTATGCATTGTAATTGTTTTTTATAAACTTGTATTTTTTTGATTATAAATTTTAGTAACTTAATTAAAAATTTCAGTTTAGTCCCATAAATTTATTGAGATATTTAATTGACACAAATTGAAATTAAATTAATTTTTATTAGCTACTTATTTTAATAATTTTATTTAATTATCAGTAATGAATGTCCCAGTAAAGCTAAGGTTATAGTGCGTTACGCTAGCCCTAACAGCACCCTACAACCGATCGATTCCGGTACAATTTTTTCCAGAAATTACCTCAGTAAGCGCCATTCAGTGCTAGGCAACAACCGCCACCCGGAACTCTCGCTGGCAGGCATTGCCCAACCAAGACTCACGATTAGAGATCGCGAACGCTCAGGGGCAATGCCCACTCTACCGGTCTGACACAGCTCAATTGGTGCATTAAGACTCACGTTGGCAGCGGATTAAACCGGACGTAACAGATTGACACTCTACTAAACCTCAACGGGATAGCCATCCGCTACATCCGTTCAAATCCGTTGCCAACTATTGCACAATTTTAGACATGTCACACTACTGGTGTGACACGCCTAAAATTGTACAAATTCGTAGTTGGCACTTTAGTGCTGCCGAGTTCTATCGAGTCAGGATTATAGCCTTTTCGACAACCCAATTCTATTGCATTAAATTAGCTATGTCAGTCCACTACCACACGCTTTTCTGAGAGCGATCGCTCAATAGAGATTAAGATGAGAGGAGCGACGGGTAATTGAGGCCAGGGATCGTAATCCCTCGCTTATGATCTTTTGAAGGAACAGTTGAGGTCTTTTTGATGCAAACACATGTCTCTCCCCTCAAATCTTCCAGCAAGTCAAGAAAAGTGGACGCTCAAGCCAAGCCGATCTCGCAAAAAACTCCAACCCCTGTTTCCGTAACAGAAAATGGAGCCACCAGCCAGCAACACGCTCCCAACCTGCCAGAGCACCCCTGGGGAAGCATGCTCCAAAACGTAAGACGCACCTTTGAGACCGCCACAGGCAGCACCGACGATAACGTCCAAACTTTTGCCCAGTCTGCCCAGCTGTCTGCCAACCCGCACCCAAACCAGCTATCCGGAGAATCGTCCCCCTCGCAATTAGCCGCACCTGCAGCGACCGAGCCTACCGATTCCACCGACGCAATACGAACCACCCTGGGAAAGGCATTCAAAGCAGACTTCTCCGACGTCAACCTTCACCCCAACTCAAAGCAGGCAACCGCTCTGGGTGCCCTCGCCTATACCCAGGGACGAGACATTCACTTTGCCCCCGGCCAATTCAGACCCGATACCGCAAAAGGGCGAGGGCTGATCGGCCATGAATTTGCCCATGTTGTCCAACAGAAACAGGGAAGAGTCGTGCCAACGACCCGGATAGCCGGACTGCCCGTCAACGATCGTCCCAGCTTAGAAAAAGAAGCAGATGACTGGGGCAAGAAAATAGAAGGCATCCGTTGGGCTGCCGAAAAGCACGACTGGTGCCCGAAAACCATGGCCCAAGGCACAAACCCTCACCCTATTCAACGGAGTACTGGTGTCGTTCAAATGTCTCCCAGCTTTAAATCAACTGCCTTCAACACCTCTAGTAATGGGCCCCTCAATGTCGATACCAGCGATGCAACCAATGCTGTCATTGAGAGTGCTGATTTTAATCCATCAGGTTCCGTTCGCGTCTCAGGCAGCACCGATGCCGATGCCCAAAAATGGGAAGTTGGCTTTATTCAAACTATTTACAATGTGCAACGAATCGGGGATTATAAAGGTTCAGTCAATGAGAAACGGCGAACGCTTCACACTCCCGTTCCCCTGCGAGATGCTCTTGTTTCTGGCGGAGAGCCCTGGTACGACCCAAACGGCACTAACGATAGTGCAACGCACAGCGGCAGAGTGCAATTGGGAGGCACCAATAGAACGGAGAATGTCCACCTGTGGGATAAACCCGTCAATGTCATTCCCTGGGACAGCCCTGACGGCAGAGGAAAACTCGACCGTGCCCGGGGCGAAGATCGGTTTGTCGCCTGGATGGTTGCCCGTAAAACTGCCGATCCGACTGATAATCCCTCACTGCTCAGGTATCTGAACTGGGTCTCCTGGAAAGTCAATTATGATGTCAGCTTTAAGTATGCCGATCAAGGGTTAAAGCAAAAGAGATCTCAACGGGGGAAAACTGAGAAAACTGGTTCGGGGGAAGGAAAAGGTGAGTCGACCCCAAAACTGTCTGGAACAATCGTCAACGTTGCCGCGAGCAAAGCCTCAGCGACCAAATGGTCGAAATAGCCGCGATGATGAGCGTACCAGAGTGCCTAATACGCGCCCCTGCAAGGGTAGGGGTAAACCAGTAAGGATTTTTGAGCGCGTGGGTGGAACCCACGCGCTCAAAAATCCTTACCTCTGGAGGACTACCTCGGCAAGATTGAACAGATGGGCGAGAGAATCGAAAACATGGCTACTACTGATGTCCCTATTCGCTCCAGACCTAACCAGGCCATTCTTGACGATCTGTTTCAATGCTTCGAGCGCCTGCGCCAAATTTTAGCCGCTTTTGGGGAGAATCAGGAACGGCCTCAAACTCTGACCGCACCTTTGCCAGAACCAGAAACCCTGATGCAATTGAGTCGCAAATTTAATCTGTCTGCCTTTGAACGATCGATTCTATTGCTCTGTACTGCGCTGGAACTGGAACCCAACTTTCAAACCCTGTGTGCTAAGGTCCAGGGAAATCCTCATCTGACTTACGCGACGCTGGGACTGGTCTTGTCCGCTTTCCCCCAGGCTGACTGGTCTGTGCTGTCTTCCCAAAGTCCACTGCAATACTGGCAAATGATTCACATCGATCCTAAGCCATTGTTGACGCAGTCTCCGATTCAAATCGATCGACGCATTCTCTGTTACCTATTAGGACAGTTCGCAATCGACGAAGAATTAGCGGCATTGGTGAAACCCCTTCCCCCTCAAAGTCTGTCTCAGCCTTTACCCCCGTCCCATCAAAAGGCGGTCGAGCAACTCATTGGAACCTGGTCGGCTTCCCATCAAATTGGGGACTTACCCGTCTTGAATATTGCTGGATTAGATGCGGTGTCTAAATATGGAATCGCAACCTCAGTCTGTCAATTGCTTGACTTTCAACTGATGTCCCTGCCAGCCAATCTGCTGCCAAACCATCCCCAAGAGTTGAACCAGCTCCGACTTCGCTGGCAACGAGAGGCAATTTTAACTCAGAGTGCGTTGTTGCTGGACTGTGACGATATCAATACTGCCGATCCTAGCTTAACCGCAAAGATTGCTCACTTCATCAATACGATCGAAACCCCCCTGATTATCAGCAGCAACGGTCGCAAGTCCGCATTTCATCGTCCTTGTGTAAGTGTGGATCTACTCGCACTGACGTATGAGGAAAAGACGCTCCTCTGGAAAACTTACCTGGGGCAATCTGTGGCCAGCTTGGATGGTGATGTAGAGCGTTTAGCAGCACAGTTCCAACTCAGCCCTACAAACATTCAGACGGTTTGTTTGCAACTCAATCAGAACCAGGAATCAGCTGAAATACAAGGCTCTCCTATTTCTGCCCAGCTTTGGCAGTTATGCCGTCTGCAAGCGCGTCCCAATCTGGACGATCTGGCTCAGCGCATTGAAGCCACTGCGACCTGGGACGATCTGGTATTGCCAGATCGACAGCGTACTATCCTGAAAGATATTGAGATCCACTTACGGATGCGATCGCAAGTCTATCAAACCTGGGGCTTTGCCCAAAAAGGCAATCGTGGATTAGGTATCAGTGCCCTCTTTTACGGCGAAAGCGGTACCGGCAAAACCATGGCTGCCGAAGTCCTGGCCCAAGTCTGTCAATTAGATCTATATCGCATTGATTTGAGTACAGTTGTCAGTAAATACATCGGCGAAACCGAGAAAAATCTACGTCGGATTTTCGATGCTGCCGAAACTGGCGGCGTCATTCTCCTTTTTGATGAAGCCGACGCCCTGTTTGGCAAACGCACCGAGGTCAAAGACAGCCACGACCGCCATGCCAACATCGAAGTCAGCTATTTGCTGCAGCGCATGGAAGCCTACCAGGGCCTGGCCATCCTCACGACCAACCTGAAAAACTCTCTGGACAAAGCCTTTCTCCGTCGTTTGCGATTTATGCTGCCCTTTCCCTTACCTGACGCCGACGCCCGCGCCCAAATCTGGCAGCGCATTTTCCCTATCCAGACTCCCCAGCAGCACTTAGACTACGACAAACTGGGTCAACTCAAAATAGCTGGGGGCAACATCCGCAACATTGCCCTCAACGCTGCTTTCCTGGCCGCTGCCACCAACGAACCCGTCAGCATGTCCCATATTTTGCAAGCGGCACAACGAGAATATCTCAAACTGGAGAAACTCTTGACCAATGAAGAGATCGAAGGTTGGGATCTTCACTAAATCAGTCTACGCAGTTCCAATTGTAGGAAATCAGGATAGCCTGGCATTGTTTTTGATGTGGATCGAGAGGTCATTGTTCGCACGACTTGGCAGGTTATTTTAAGTGCCTGTACAAAATAACTGGACAAATATCGCGAAATCGTCAAGTTGATTCTGACACAACTTGGAAGGTTAGCGCCCCTTTCGGGGGCGCTAACCCCTCTTGCGTTGTGCCAGACCGGGAAAAGGTTATTTTGCAAGTCGTGTTCTGACTCGTCATTATTGTACTAGTGCTCTGTCAACACTAAAAGTTAGGGTAAACCCCCGTAGGGTTTACCCTAACTTTTAATTGTGATACTGCACTAGGGATTTATATTAGGAATAAATAATGAGATCTCAGGAATGCATATGCCTGCTCCCTATAGCTATGACCTGCGCACCCAAGCAATTGCTGCTATCAAACGAGGAGAATCCAAAACCAATGTGAGTCGGATGTTTCGCATCAGTCGCAATACCTTAGACCTGTGGCTCAAGCGAGAACAAGCAACTGGGGACTATCAAGCCATCCTGAACTATCAGCAAGGGAATCGACATAAAATCACCGATTGGGAGCGCTTTCGGACGTTTGCCGCTCGGCATGGGGACAAAACTCAAGCCCAGATGGCGCAACTGTGGGGAGATAACGTCACGCAGCAAAATATCAGTGATGCCCTGCGTAAGATTGGCTTCAACCGCAAAAAAAAACGTACAGCTATCGAGAGCGAGATGAACTCCAATACCAAGCGTTGCACAAGCGATTGAAATAGCCATATAATCCCAGTCAAAAATCAATGTGTCTGCGTTCTTGTCTTTTGTATTCCTGGAGATGGGATACAAAATGGCTAATGCATTGGGAGTGCGATCGCGATGGCTAGACTTTATGTCCTATTATTCTTTCCTGAAAAGAACTGTTGACAGAGCAGTCATGGTTGCTGGATTGGCTTGAAGTAATGCCTGAATCTGGCTCTCAGCCTCTGACAGGGTGTCTCCATTGCCAGTCGAACTGTTGATGGTGGCGGGATCGATCGTCCAGAGTGGAGAGTCAATGCCGAATTGCTGCGCCATGGCGGCTGTAGTGTCCTGATAATTGAACAGGAGCCGTCGTATCTGCAGTTCGCGATCGTTTAGCGATCGGTCGAGATCTTCGTCTGCTTTGGGCTTGACAGCAATGATGCCAGTCGCGTCGTCGGCTGTGTTCTGATCCCAAGGGGCCTGCCACTGGTCGAGTTCAGCCAGGGAATTGGGAAAACTAGCGGCGGCTTCTTTGAATAGGGCGGGCAGGCTCTGGCTGTAGGTGCGCAAGCGCAGGATGATGTTGGGTAACGATGGCAGTAAGACTGCGTCGGGGGCAGAGGCGAAGAGTTTGCTCAGCAGTTCCACTAAAAAGCGGCTGATGCGGGGTGCGAAGGTGAGCGATAGGATAAAACCGCCCAGATAGTCGGGGAAGGTGCCGATTAACATGGGATTGGCAAGCACGCGATCGAAGAAGTCGCGAATTTGTTCCAGGGTTCTCAGATTGAGCAACCATTCGGTTGTCCACAGGAGACCCAGTTTGGCCGGGTCTTCGGCTTCCTGACTGGCTTGCTGAATGCCGATTTGCAGCTGACTGCGATCGCACCCCAGTGCCAGTGCCAGACTTTCCAGGGTGAAGATAAAGCCCAGCATGCCGGCAATCTGCTCAGGTGTAGTGCCCCGATCGGCAAAGGCTTGGGGTAGTAGCGTTGCATAGTGAGAATAGCCCGTAGCGACAAAATCTTCGATCCAGGCAGGCAAGCCTTCTGGTGTTGTACGGTAATAATGGACCAGACGACGCACCCGCTCAAAAATCTGTGGTGCGTCCTCAGCACTAGTTTCTTGCTTCAGTAGGGCAAGTGCCTGTTTGCCCAGATCCTGAGTCAGGCGCGGGCTATATAAATACAGAATGCTGTCTTCTGCTGCCTCCAAAGCATGGCTGGCTCGGGCTTTGGTGTCAAACGCGGCTTGATTGAGTCGTTGAGCCAGCACCTGTTCAATTGTGACTCCTTCATAGCCCAGCATAATCAGGGTACGTTGGTGTTTGCCAATACGGATTTCCCATGATTCCTGCACAGGCTTATGTCCCAGGGTGCGTTCTCCCATAATCGGCTGCACCAGCTGGCCTCCCACAAGACGATTGAGCCGCCACAGCACGTCCGAACAAGGCAACAACTGCGGCTGTTGTTTAAAGTCCATCAAGGCCCGTTGATTGGTTTTTGCCAGCAGGTTCACCTTCAAAGGCGCAAGGCGATCGTAGACGTTCTGGGCCAAGGGAGGCAGCGAGGCATAGCCAACTGTCCCCACCCGATCGCCGCCCAGGAGAAGCTGACAGAGCTGCAGAATTGTACGTTTTTTTGGGGTGCGGTCTTTCTCCAGACAGGTGATGGCCGCATCCTGAAAATCGTAGGGAGTGGGATGCAGACGATCGCGCATATTGGCTAATAGGGCTGATGTTTGGTAAATTGCGATCGCATCCGCCGTACTCGACAAATAGCCATTCTTACGCGCCAGCGCCACAATATCTGTACACCATTGCAGCAACTGTTCCGTATCCGCTGCTGCCAGATCGGGAGGACGAGCAAGAAATCCCGCCAGCTCCTGCGTCAGGGCAGAAGACGCAATAGAACCAGGGGCGGAGTCAGGAGCAGGGGCAGAGGCAGTCGCTGCGGCAGTCGTTCGACGTTTTGAGGCTGACTTAGTTTTGCTTGACTTCGCTGTCTGACTCGTCTTTTTTAAACTGAAAGGTTTCAACTTAGCAACCTTCAGACTTTTCTTCCAAGTCTTCTCTGCCAGAGAAGCCGTTCCCGCCGGGTGGTTAAACTGATACTCAATCGCTGCAAAACTAGATGGAATCAGCCCATAGAGCCATGTCGTTTGCGTGCGTTCAGGAATCTCCCACACCGTGTCGTTCATGACACCAAACTCAGCCACATCGCTAGCAGAATGCGCTGCACCGCAGATATAAATTGCTTCCTGGGGCGCAATCTGGTTAGCAGCCATATGGTGTTTAATGCGTGTCCACATATATTGTTCCCGCAGACGATCCGTCTCGATCTCCTCTGGCCGCGATCCCAACCGCCGGAACAAACTACCAATCAGAAACATCACCTGACGATAGGTCGAATAATCAGCCCCAATAATCGCCTGTTCGATATACTGATCCCACCATTCCGCAAAATGGCGCGTATTGGAATTTTGCAGCAGAAACCCCAGAAACTGGTCAAACGTCGGTACCATACTGCCCATCTCAACCCCGATGGCCGTCCCATGCATCTTGGCCTCTTCAGAAGGAGGTGCCTCGGTTTCTTCCTCCTTCATGTCCGTCTCCCCAAACTCTTCCGGTTGCCACTGATAGGCAAAATCAGTCGCCCGATCCACAAACACCAGCTCTGTTTGGGGATGCTCCAACGCATAAGCAATCGCCTGGTATTCCGCCGATGCCTCTGTCAGCGGGGCCACCACGCACAGCGGCATCATCTTGGCAGGAAACGTCTCCGACTCTGCCGCAAATGCCTGTAACGCCACCGGTAGCTTACAATCGCGCAAATGCTCCACCGCCACTTGTAAATCTTCGCAGAGTTCCATATAGATCGCCCGCAATGGCTTCTGGCGCAGTCGCTGCACAATCTGCAACGCTGAAGCGGGCGAGTGGTGGCACACCGGGAAGATCTCCAAGGGTTCCGCCGCCGCCCGTTCCACATCTCTGACCAGTGCCGTCAGCAGCTCGCTAAGCGGTTGGGCATCGGTGGCAAAGCGCTCAGCTGCATCCAGCAACTGCGTCTGTAACGGACTCAAGACATCAGGCAGTTCAATTGTCATTGCTGTCAATCCCAGAATTCAATATCGCCGAAGTACGGAAAATTCGAGCAATCTGTAAGCTTGGTAAAACACCAGCGTAGCGATGTCTAGCAGTATTGGCTCACCTCTGCCACGGAAAAGCCCAATGATTCTGCAACTTGCTCTGCAGTCAACCCCAACGCCAGCAATCGGGGAATAGCTTCCCGTCGTATTCGTGCTTCTTGTTCTGCTCGTTGTGCTTCCTGTTCTGCTCGCTGCGACGCTTCTACGTATGTTTCAAAACGCTGACCATTGGGTTTATACAGTTCTAGCGTGCCGCTGTGGGTTTCAAAACGGCTTCCCAATCTGGGGCTGACCCACCCTTCCAGGTTAGACATCTTCAAGAAATTTTGGTCTTGCCGCAACCATCCCTGGAGGTTATTTTTGTCTGGATCGTAGAGATAATATTCCTCGACTCCATGGCACTGATAAAACTGCAGTTTGTCCGCCATCTCTTTTTGGGTATTGCTTTTGGAAAGAATTTCAAACACAACCTGGGGTGCAACATTCTCTTCCTGGCATTGGATATAGGAGCGACGATGGCCTTTTGGACGGCCAAAAACGACCATGACATCTGGAGCCTGAACGATTTTAGGCTGTCCTTGTACGGGATACCAAAGCAGGTCGCCAGCAACAAAGACATTGGGGTCATTCTTGAAGAGAGCATCAATCCCTCCTTTGATGATTGTTATCCAGTGAAATTGGAGGGTGTTATCAGCCAAGGGTTTGCCATCACTTTCGGGGTAGAGCAGATTGGGGTCGGCAGTTGTCAGATCGAGTTGCTGAACCATGGGATAAGCGTTTCCAAAACGCACAGCATCTGTATTCTAAATCATTGCTACTGGCTAGTACCATAACACAAAATAGTACATAAAAACTATTCTGGTTATGCTTTGCCTTTTATGGCAGAAGGCAGAAGGCAGGAGGCAGAAGGGAAAGGTTGACTACATCTGGTTTTGCGCTTTTTGCTATGTCCGAATCTATTCTCGTGGTGCTATAGATTGGGGTGACTTGCGAAAAAACTAACAGCTCCAACCGATGAAGCGACGCTCTGCTATCCTTGTTGCCAGTTTGGTAATTGAAACGCGATCGCAACATCGCTACTTTATCCCAACCTGGTGGATGACACTGTTAATTGAGGGCGATAGAGTTGGGTTGTTGAAAAGTACTATAATATCTATCCAAAAGACTCTGTAGCACTAAAGTGCCCACTACGAACTGGCACAATTGTAGCGATGTCAAAGCACTATGGCACTACGAGCATAAATTAGAACAAAATACACACTTCAAAACTAGATGCAATAAAACTTCCCCCTCTGCCTCCTGCCCTCTGCCTTTTTGCGATATAAAGCGAAGGAGCGAGCTTCTTGCAGAAACCCGCTCCCCGATCGTTTAAGTGGAAATGTATTCCATGGACATTAGCCGTTCAGTGCTGCTTCGCCACGACGATAGAGTTCGCGAGCGTAGTCTGTCCAGGTACCCTGTCCCCAGTAACGGAAACAGCTCGTTTGCACTAACAGGTTATAGAGCAACGATTCCTGATAAGCGGTACGTTTTGTGACTGAGGAATCCTGACGCACCAGAGGATCGTATTTCTGGTGAAATTTAGCACTGAGCTGGTTCATCGGTTCCAGGACATTTTCGTAACCCTTGACCCAACTGAGGTCATCTGTCCAGGATGCCCCATCCATGTGAAAGCGATGGTCGGTTTGCTTCAATTCCTGGATAGCCTTTTCCACTGCTTCAGAGGTGGCGTTGTCGGGATCGACGCGCTGCCAGATCTTGTGCTGCTGGATGGCCTGACAGGTAGGGTAGTCGTCTGGGTTGACCCCAGCTGCTTCCAGTAGTTCCAGATATTCAGTGCCGTGGATGCCGACGACACCATCAGTAGTACGGCCGTTATCTTTGATTTCAGCCCAGGTAGGATTGAAACCCCGGGGAAATTCGTTCATCATGACGCCGCCGTTTTCTCCGTCAGCGATTTGGTTGACGCAGCACGGAACAGTTTTGTCGCCGATTTTCTGTCTGCCGCGTCCCTGAGCCTCGTGATAAGGCTGCATCTGAGCTACTAATTTGGTGTCCGAACCCTGGGTTTTAATCAGCGCGGTGATGCTGATGGTTTCGCCTTTGGAGTTGCGAGCGACCAAACGGTTGGGAATGTACTTGTCGTCGTGCCAGAGTTCTGAGCCATCCAAACGTTCGACGGAATGTTCTTGTACCATCAACCAGCGGTAGCCGCACTCTTTCAGAGCTTTGATGTATTCGTACAAGGTATCAGGATGGTTGGGCAGGTGCATTTCTGGGGGTGAAAAGCCTTTGACTCGCTTTAAGGCATCAATACCAAAGAGGGCGGCAAAGTGATGTTGCCAGGCTTGAATCTGTAGTTTCAGGTCGGGAATTGGCGTTGAGGGAACCACAGCATGGCTCCACATGGTACCCATCCATTCCACATAAGGTTGATATTGCGGATCGCAGGCCATTTTCTTCAGGGGTTCGAGAACATCGTCGCGACCCATTTGGGCTAAGCCCCACAATAAGTTGCCGGAGTAGTCGAGCATAATCCGGGGATTCTCGCCCTTGGCAACCAGGTCAGGAATGAACTCTCCAATGCGTTTGTAGCACCAGGCGAAGGGGCCAGCATTGTGGTTATCTCCCTCGCTGGGATGTTCGAACATGTACTGGAGATTGCTGATCAGTTCGCCATGTGCCCCAGCAGGAATGGTGGGTTGGTGCATGTGCAGGGCACAGGCAAATCCTGCTGTAATGTTTTCGATGCGGAGGTTGGTCGCGGGCAAAAACACGGGTTCGTTATGCTGAACCGCAGCGGCAATTTCTGCTTCCTGACCGCAGATGGTTAACAAGCCTGACTTCAAGTCTTCCAGGCTGGTAGTTGTCGGAGCAGGTGCTGTTGCAATCATATGTTATTCCTGAATTCTCGCTGTTTGCGGATAGGGTTCTAGCCGCGTTTGAGCGAATGAGCAAGTCAAATGATAGCTTGGACTTCTCTGAAACATGCTTAAGTTGTGCTTAAGCTCCTGGAGCGATGTCAAGGCTCTTTGATAGAGTGTGGCTGGGGTTAATACCTCTGGTATGGGTGTACGCTAAGCCAGGAGAGGCTTCCTGCTTGTGCGATCGCAGAAGTATACAGTCAGTCAGATACAAATCAATACTCTTGCGTCAAAAAATGTGAATTAGCTTTGAGTTTCATGATGCCCTGTCGATGCAATAATTTTGCCCAGCGGCTTCAAGCCGCTGGGCAACAATCACAAACGGTTAACAAGTAAGGATAGGAAATCTCACAGCTCCTGGGTTCGCACTATAGAGAACGCAGGTTAAAACGCCTTACAGTGCGATCGCACATTTAATCAAAGCCCAGGGAAAGCACAAAACCAGGTTCAAGTCGATCTACTTCCCTTTATAGATATCTGACCAAGCCACTGCCTCATCAATGACCTGCCTATCTCTAAAAAGAGTCATAACCGCAAGCAATACGAACTTGCCTGCATCAGCAATAGAAAATTTGCGGCCAGATCCCTGATCTTCCGAGCGAAACTGGCGTTGCGAATGAATAAACATTGGTGCCCTTCCTGACTCTCACTTCGATGAATGCAACTAATTTCCCAAAAGATACAAACGAACGGCACCCTGATCTCAATACGGACTGAAGAATCACAAAATTAGACTAAACTCCATCTCTATACCCGCATTTCTCATGAAATACACGATAAGATGTTATTCAGCAAATTATTAATACCTCAGCTTAACTACTGACTAAAGAAGCAACCCACCGAAAAAATACGACTTTTGGCTCATCAGCCAAGATCGATCTTCCTCAGTAATTTCTCCACCAATGTGGAAAAAACGAATTGCCCTTCATCAAGTTTACTTGAATTCCAACAATAATTTTATGAAAATTTGGTAAAGCGTAACAAGAAATTAAGTTCAGTAGACAACAGTAATTGATCCCCCTAATTGGCCAAAATCCTTGCTAATTGAGCATTCTTGCGATCTTTTTACCTCGAAATAATTTTTTCAGAGATTGAAGTGCATCAATCTAGATCGCTCCTGACTTTATAGGGAATTCCCTGAGTACAGTTATGCACCAATATCATCAGGGAAGGAGATGAAATGCCTGTACTCAGCGAAGATACGGAAAGGATGCCAATCACGTTATTCTGTTGGTCATCAATTAGAGAATGGTCGTTCTCGATGAGGTAAAAGTTTTTGAGCGGACGGATTCATCCGCCTGCTCAAAAATCTTTACTTGTTTGCTGCTATCCTAATTGCTAGGCTGAAACCGTTGCTCCGTTGCGACACGAATCTGCTTCTTTTACCGTCTCAGGCAAGAATGACTCCAGCAACAACGAATGTAATTGATATCGATAGTCTGGATCTAGATACTTGTGTCGCCATTCTTCCCATTGGGCCATTGCTTCGATTTGTTCCTGGTGAATCGTCTCTCGCAACGTGGGTAATCGAGTTTTAGAGGCTAATTTCTGAGCGAGTAACTCCATCAACACATGGGTATCGTTCAGTTTGCCCAGCTGTTCTTGAAAAAGTTTGACTTCCTTAATCCACTGCTGAAAAGGTTTGCCATAGAAAGGTTTAAAAAACTCAGCCTGGTAACGAACATGCTTGCAGACCTTGCGCAGGTCGTGCAAAATGAGTCCGCGTTCGCCGAAGGCATCTTCTAGCGGCACGAGCCAGCCAGGATGTAACAGCAGGTGGCAGAGTAAGGGATTAAGCAAATCTGGAATAAGTGACTTTAGCGGTAGTGTCGCGATCGCGCCATATTGCGGTTGCTCAATCCAGATCTTGTAAGCCGACTTCAACCTCTGGTAACGCCTGCCGCTTAACGTTGCCCTCACTGCCGTTAAGACCTGGCTGCGTTCCTGCTCCAATACCACCAGCACCTTTGTCAAAGCTGCCCGTTCCTTCTTCCCTAGCTGCGGTTGATAGTCCTCTCTCAGAGCAGCTATTTGCACATCCAGATCGCGTAATTGCCCCAATGCTCTGGCCAGATCGCGCACTCGCTTCTCTGCCCCTGCCTTGGGCAAAGCAACAGCCATCCCAAACACCTGGAGCGCAGTCCGCAAACGACGACTACCGACACGCATCTGGTGCAAATCTTCAGGATGTTTATCAGCAATAACGTGCTTTTCCCATTTGACCGTATAGCGATATTGCTCCGCGATCGTGGCATGGGCGTATGCACCCAGAGTCATATTTTTGAGCAAGGAATATTTGGCGAGAGTCTTACGCTTTCGGGGTTGATTCATGATCCTGAAATAGAGGCACCGAATTCTAGCTAAGTCTACTATCCTAATCCAATCTTAACCAGGCTGAAGGAGCCTTAACATTTCATTCTATAAACCTTGTCACTGATTTTCTGTGTCAGATAGAGGCTGCTATGCTTCTAAAATATTCAGAAAACGATCTAGAATTTCCATAAATGCCACATCCAGTCCAACTTGACCTGTTCAACGCCATGTTTGATATTCAGGCTGTTTCTCCATCAGGATAGAGTGATAGCGAATAGAGTTAAAGCCAGAGCAGGGACGTTTACAGACAATATGAAACTGCCGATTCATCGTTGGTTTCGCTATTCTGCTGGGTTTTCAGCGGCCTGGGTTAAAACTGTTCTGCAGGACTCTCAAGTGCAAACGGTGCTCGATCCCTTTGTTGGGTCTGGAACGGTTTGCCTTGTGGCGGATGAATGTCAACTTCAATCTTATGGGGTTGAATCCCATCCATTTGTATATCGGCTGGCACAGGGAAAACTGCACTGGTCAGCGAATATTCAGGACTTCGCAGCTGCGATTTCTGAGCTAAAAACAGTTGCTCTGCAGCTTCAAGCCAAACCCCCTGAGAAAGTACCAGCGCTGCTCGAAAAGTGCTATCTGGAAGAAACCCTAAACGACCTGTTTCGCCTACGTGAAGCGTATTGGATTGTGGCACCCACCTTATCCAACCCAGTGTCGTCTCTCCTCTTTCTAGCTCTCTCGGCCATTTTAAGAGCATCAAGCCATGTGGGCACAGCCCAATGGCAATACGTTTTGCCAAACAAGCGGAAAGTCAAGGTGTTTAAACCCTTCGAGGCGCTAGAACAGCAGGTGCGCTGCATGAGCAATGATATGCAAATGATGCAACAGTTTGCCAGGGAAAGTCACGCCACTCCGATCCAGGGGGATGCCCGGAAGTTAGAGGGGGTTCCCGATCGTACGGTTGATTGTGTCATCACCTCTCCCCCCTATGCCAATAATTATGACTATGCGGACGCCACCCGCCTGGAAATGACCTTTTGGGGTGAAGTAGAGTCTTGGGGCGATTTACACCAGAGCGTTCGCCAGTTTTTGATTCGCTCCAGCTCTCAGCATGTGTCTAAAGAGCGATTGGAGTTAAAGACATTGCTCGCCAACCCTGAGATTCGACCGATTGCGGCTGAACTGGAACCCGTTTGTCAGGCGTTGGACGACATTCGGGGAACCAAAGGCGGCAACAAGGCGTATCACACCATGGTGGCAGCTTATTTTTCCGATCTGGCAAATGTCTTTCAGGCCCTGCGTCGGGTCACAACCGCAGGCTGCACTGTTTGCTTTGTCGTGGGGGATTCAGCCCCCTATGGGATCTATGTCCCGGTTGAAAAATGGCTGGGAGAATTAGCGCTTGCAGCTGGGTTTGATTCCTGGTCTTTTGAAAAGATTAGGGATCGGAATGTGAAATGGAAAAATAGAAAACATAGTGTCCCTCTAAAGGAAGGACGTCTTTGGATCGAAGGTTAAATTCGGATTCGAAATCTAACTAAAAGCCAAAATCGAGCCAGTCTGAGTCAAACAGCGCTACGATCGTCTACTCAGGATAGATAGCATTTGCTTGCTGGTCAGAGTTGCTCCTGGAGAGTGCCTGCAGCAAAGCGTTGATGTGGGCCTGGAGCAGTTTTGGAACGTTTTTGGGAGTTTTCTTTGTGACTCAGACTAACTTAGATTTTTTGATTGAGACCGATCCGCTTGTGGCGGACTTTATCCAGCAAGAACTGCAACGCCAGCGCGATCATTTGGAGTTAATTGCCAGCGAGAACTTTACCTCTCCAGCAGTGCTAGCAGCTCAGGGGACCGTGCTAACCAATAAGTACGCTGAAGGTTTGCCAGGGAAGCGATATTATGGCGGTTGCCAGTTTATTGATAAGGCGGAGCAGCTGGCCATTGACCGGGCAAAGCAGCTTTTTGGTGCGGCCCATGCCAATGTGCAACCCCATGCAGGAGCGCAGGCGAATTTTGCGGTGTTTCTGGCGTTGCTGGAACCGGGGGATGGGATTTTGGGGATGGATCTATCCCATGGCGGACACCTGACTCACGGTTCGCCGGTGAATGTCTCGGGGAAGTGGTTTCAGGTGCATCATTATGGGGTCAGTGCGGAAACGGAGCAGTTGGACTACGACCAGGTGCGGGAGCTGGCGCTGAAGCATCGCCCTAAGTTGATTATCTGCGGCTATTCGGCGTATCCGCGCATTATTCAGTTTGACAAGTTCCGCGCGATCGCAGACGAAATTGGCGCTTACCTGATGGCTGACATTGCTCACATTGCAGGTCTCGTCGTTACAGGACATCACCCCAATCCTGTCCCTCACTGCGATGCAGTCACCACTACCACCCACAAAACCCTGCGAGGTCCTAGAGGCGGTTTGATTCTGAGCCGCGACGCCGATCTGGGCAAAAAGTTTGATAAAGCCGTGTTCCCAGGGAGTCAAGGCGGACCGCTGGAACATGTCATCGCGGCCAAAGCAGTCGCGTTCGGTGAAGCTCTGAAACCCGAATTCAAAGTCTATTCAGGCCAGGTGATTGACAATGCACGCGCTCTGGCCAACCAGCTGAACACGCGGGGGTTCAAGTTGGTTTCTGGGGGAACCGACAACCACTTAATGCTGGTGGACCTGCGTTCCATTAAGATGACAGGCAAAAAAGCCGATCGACTGCTCGGCGAAATTAATATTACAGCGAACAAAAATACTATACCCTTTGACCCAGCAAAGCCTTTCGTGACAAGCGGTTTGCGACTTGGTTCGCCTGCGGTGACGACGCGAGGCATGGGTGTGGTGGAATTTGTCGAAATTGCAGACATCATTGCCGATCGTTTGCTGCAGCCTGAAGACGATACTGTGGCCCAGGAGTGTCGGCGACGGGTGGCAGCATTGTGCGATCGCTTCCCTCTCTATCCGCATCTAAACATTCCTGTGGCTGTCCTGGCATAAAGCCCCAATCACTAGCGAAATGAATTGAGACACGACTTGGAAGGTTAGCGCCCCCAAAGGGGGCGCTAACCTCTATTTATTCGTGTCAGAATGGAAAAATGGGTCATTTTGAAAACCTTGCAGAACAAGGCTTTCAAAATAACCTTCCAAGTCGTGTTGAGACCTGGAGCGTTCAGCTCCAGGTCTCAATTCACCCTTCATATAGCAGTATTCATATTGCTTAGGACAAAATTGAGCGTGCGAAGCGAGCGCTCAATTTTGTCTGTCCTAACGAGCTTGGCTATTGCTATACCAAGTCAGCAAAATTGAGATCAATTTGTAGGGTGGGTCGCAGCAACAGCGGAAACCCAACGCAAAGTCTTTACCGTGTTGGATGGGGTGGACTCAACCCATTAATCAACCGGGAACCGGCTCAACAGATCTTCCCGAGATAGATGGGACAAATTGAGTAATAATCGAGTCCGTGCTTTAACAGGCAGCTCCACCAGGGGTTGAACAATGCGAGATAATTCTTGGTCGAGTTCGCCAAACCGTTCTGCCAGCAAACTTTTGATTTCTTCCTGTCTGCCTTCCTGTCTGCCTTCCTGGAAAGTCTCTTCCTTCCACTGCAGATAAGCTGGAGATAAATTCATCATCAACTCCCGATCGTCTTTTTCTAAATTCTCTCGTATTTGTAAAGTCATGCGCCAGTTTGCCAGGATTTCTAAACAGTCTTGCCGCAATGGATGTTCTGGTGGTAGAGCAATCAACTCATTAATGGCGTTTTCTTGAGTCTTGCCCCTGCCTAGAATTCGCACCCAGAGGGTATTGGTGTTAACGGGAAGCTGATTAATGGCCACCAGTCTTGTCTGTTGGTATTTGGGCAGAAAATAGATGCCATTTTCCCATTGGCCTGATGGGTCAAGTTTGGCACAGAATCCATCTCGCAGAGCAGGCGAACAAGAGGGCGACAGAATCCACAGAGGCGGCAAGGCTGCATCCGCAGGCGCGGGAATATTGTCCCGCCGTGCCTGACGAAGTAAAGCGTTTTGAATTGCATTGAGTTTAGACTGGCAGTTTCGTATTGCTATGGCGCTGGGAGGATTGCGAAAGGGTTCCAGTACGCAAGCAGTGGCGGCAATGCGTCCCAACAGCCCTAATAGCTGCGGATTGCTGGCAGGCGTATTGTTCGGGATAAACCAGACGTCGATTTGGCGAATCTCGCTGTAGAGTGTATGTCCTGGTTTGACTGTGCCCAGAAGCTTCAACACTATTTCCAGGTACTGCTTTGCCAGTTGATCGTGGGGATTATTGGTCATTTGGGTTGAGCATTGATATCATTTTGGACTTGAGATTGGCGATTTTAGATTGGGAGAAGATTTGCTGGGTCAGCATTCTGTCGATTTTATCGATCGCGTTTCCCAGTCAGGTGGGTATCCGTCTGTGGATATAGAGTCTATAGGACCAAAATGGGTTTTGGAGCGACCAGAATCCCATGCCCACTTGTCACCCACTTGTCAAAGGTTGAGGTGATTTAATCAAACTTTACTTTCCGTTATGATGGAGTTGAATTTCATCCAGAAGAACCTTGAAGAGGGGTAATTTGCTTGCCCTGACCTGTGAAGGGGTTGATTGCTGAAGTTGATAGTGATTGAGTGAAACGTTTTCCCAGACAGAACTTCAGCTGTTATTTTTAGTCTTGAATCGCGTCCCCAAAAAATAATTTTGGGGGATTTGGGTTTCTCTACAGCATTGTCAACTTTGCCCCTGGCTTGCGACACGCAGGCATCAATGTTTTTGTTTTTTGGGAATTCTTTGTCTGCATTCTCATAAACTTCATTGTTTTGGACGAAAAGCTCGATATAATCCAAAACCAGGTTTGTTAATGAATGGCGTTTAAACTGCGTCCGCGATCGAACCTGTTATTTTCCCTTATGCCGAACTTCAGGTTTGAAGCTGAACGTTGTTTGCCTACTCTCCCATAGTCTATTGAAAGTTAACTCATATGAAGTCTTATCTAGCCGCTGCAATTCAAATGAATAGTCAGCCTGACTTGCACAAAAATTTAGCTCAGGCAGAAGATTTGATCGATTTGGCGGTACGCCAGGGAGCAGAACTGGTGGGCTTGCCAGAGAATTTTGCGTTTCTAGGTGAGGAGCATGAAAAAATTGCCCAAGCCAAAACAATTGCTGTGGAAACTGAAAAATTTCTCAAGACGATGGCCCAACGCTTTCAGATCGCGATCTTGGGTGGGGGATTCCCGGTTGCTGTTGATGGTAGTAAAGTTTATAACAGGGCGCTTTTGGTTGACTCTACAGGTCAGCCCATTGCCCGTTACGAAAAAGTGCATTTGTTTGATGTGAACTTGCCAGATGGTAATACTTACCGCGAGTCTAATACGGTGATGGCGGGTACGGAATTGCCTCAGGTTTGTGCGTCTAAGGAATTTGGCAAGTTGGGTATTTCGGTCTGTTATGACGTGCGTTTTCCGGAACTGTATCGCCATTTGTCTCAGCAGGGTGCTGATGTCTTGTTTGTGCCTGCAGCATTTACGGCTTATACGGGTAAAGATCATTGGCAGGTGTTGTTGCAGGCTCGTGCGATTGAAAATACTTGCTATGTGATTGCGCCTGCTCAAACTGGACGCCATTATGCCATGCGCTATTCCCATGGTCATGCCATTATTGTCGATCCTTGGGGGACGATTCTGGCGGATGCTGGAGATGAGCCTGGGGTTGCGATCGCGGCGATCGAACCCACTCGCCTTGAGCAGGTGCGCCGCCAGATGCCCTCGTTGCAGCACCGGGTATTTGCTTGAGTTTATGTAGAAGGCAGGAGGCAGAAGGCAGAAGGCAGAAGGGAAGGAAACTACACTTGATTTTGCGCTCTTTGTGCGCTATTTATTCTGTTCTCCTCTATCCTCGTAGTGTATAGCCAGGGTTCATTGGTCATGGTTCGTGGTTAGGGACACAACATCAAGAGCTAGCGCTCCTGGATGGAGGGTGACAACCTTTGATGTTTGGTAACTGGGGTTATGTGGGAACGATATAACCCTACAAGAAGAGATTAGGACAGAGCAGAAGTCTCAAAACCGTACATCAATCACTCATTCTGCCTTCTGCCCTCTGCTTTCTGCCCTCTGCCCTCTGCCCTCTGCCTTCTGCCCTCTGCCCTCTGCCTTCTGCCCTCTGCCCTCTGCCTTAAGGTGATTTCTGAAAAATCATGATGTGTTGTTTTGGGAGTATTTCTTTGGTTGCTATCCAGCTCAGGCCAACTGCAGCCATTTCCTGGCGGGCTTGCTGCTGAGTCATTTTATGCAGCGGTTTAATTGCGATCGCAGGATCTTCCCCGCGATATTCCACCAGCACGACCCGTCCCGATGGTTTGAGTGCGCTGACGATCCCTTGCATCATTTCGCGGGGATATTCAAATTCGTGGTAAGCATCCACCATCATTGCCAGGTCAACACTTTCCTCTGGTAAGTTGGGCGACACGGACGTACCCAATACCGGCTCAACATTGGCAATTCCTCGCTTCTGTGTGATGAATGTCAGCACCCTCAGCATCTCAGGTTGCACATCAACTGCCAGGACTTTTCCCTGACTGACAAAGGGTGCAATCAGGAAACTGATATAGCCCGTTCCAGCCCCGATATCCGCTACGACATCGGTAGGCTGCAGGTTCAGGGCTTCTGGTAACAGGGAGGGCTTTTCTTCTCGTTGTCGGCGCGATCGCATCAACCAGCTCGCTCCCTGGTACCCCATCACCTGGGCAATCTCGCGGTCCATGTAGCGTTTGCCAATACCGTCAAAACTCGGGAAGGATTGCTGGTAAATCGGCTCAGCACGGACAATCTGGTCAGACAGAGCGATTTCTGGGTGAACCCACCCACCCAAAAGCACCAGGAACGCGACGATCGAAAAGATGCGTAAGGTCTGATATCTCATAAAAACTAGCAGGTTCGATTCAAATTAAGTGTAGTGCAGATAGGATGGGTTGGCTCGGGAGATGCACCAAACGCCCAGAGCAATCGTATAGCAGGAGGCAGGAGACAGGAGGCAAAAGGGAAAGATGGACTTGCTATCTGGTAAGGATTTGGAATTGATAATTCTGAATTTTGAATTCCCTCTTAAGTCTCAGACACGCCAAGAATACGCAAAACTTTATCAACGTCTTCCAGGCTGCCAACGATACGTCGTATAGGGTGAGGCCAGATTCTGACTAGAGTCGGCGTTGCAGCAACTTGATCTTGTTCCGCCTGCTCTGGATGTTTAAAAATGTCAATCACTTTCAGAGTATAGGGGTAAGGCATCGATTGTTCCAGCAGTTGGTGCAACCGTTGGAGGGTGCGTTTGGTGGCTGCACTATGCCCAGAAACAAAAAGCCGCAATACGCATCTTTGAGACTCTTGCGGCAACGGGCGATTATTCTCTGATGCCAGCGTCTTAGCAGATTGCGGCAAAGGCGGGGAAGGGGCAGTTCGATCGAAGCGAACGATCAGATCGTGTTCTGTCCACAATTGGGGAAAGCGATCGCGATATGTGTCTAACACCAGCGGATCGCACATGCCTTCAACCCAAGGGGCAGGTTGCCAGACCAGATCCTCCGTCCCAAAAATAGCGTTAAGTAGGGTCTGATGGCGCAGCACAGTCGGAGATGCTTCTGCCGCAATGCACAGATGCTGGCTGCGCGGATCGAGCCAGCGATCGATCGTCGCAGTATAGCAAGGCACAAGAAAATGAGGAGGTTCTGGCAAGCTGAGTAGCTCTTGCAGTCTGACACAAAGATGCAAATGCCAGTGCCCCTCTTTCGTGGAATCGATGCAGTAAATTAAATCTCCCCCAGGAGTAAAGAGGGCAATGCCTTTGAAAAGCTGAGGGAGAGCGACCTGAGTTTGATTCAAGAGTCTGTTGTTATGATGCTACCCTACACTCGACCTCGAAGAATTTGTGCCATTTCGTTTTGTTTGGGCGATGCTTCGAGGGCCGTTTCTTCAGTAATCCGTCCTTCCTCATAGAGGTTGTAGAGAGATTGATTCATTGTACACATTCCTTCATATGTACATTTAGGAATAATTGCCTCAATTTCCTCGACTTCATTACGCAAAATGTAGTCTTTGATGGCGTCAGTATTGATCATAATTTCATGGATTGCTGCTCTTTTGCCATCAGTAGTGCGCACCAAACTTTGGGCAACAACAGCAACCAGGGATTCGGCAACCTGTACTCGCATGGGGCCTTGTTCTTCGGGATTGTAGAGATTGAGAATCCGTTCGATGGTTTTGACGGCACTGTTGGTATGCAATGTACCGAAAACCAGGTGACCCGTTTGCGCCGCTTTGAGAGCAGTGTTGACGGTGCCGCGATCGCGCATTTCCCCAATCAGAATGATATCAGGATCTTCCCGCAAAGATGCCTTCAGGGCGTTGTCAAACTTCAGGGTATGGATGCCGACTTCCCGTTGTTTGACTAATGACTTTTTACTCTGATGGACGAACTCAATCGGGTCTTCAATCGTGATCAGGTGCTTGGCCAGCTCCTTATTGATGTAATCAATCATGGCTGCCATTGTGGTGGATTTACCCGATCCCGTTGGCCCGGTGACCAGAATCAGGCCCTTGTGATAATGGCACAGATCGCGGAAAATTGGCGGCATCCCCAGTTGATCCATAGTCAGAATTTTCAGCGGGATCAGCCGCAACACCATCGCAGGCCCTTTCAGGGACACGAAGATGTTAATCCGTACCCGGGCAATCCCCTCGTATTGCGTCGCACCATCATATTCCAGAGTCTCTTTAAATTCCTCAATATCCTCGTCGTCCAGAATTTCTCGCAGCCAGCTAAAGAAGGTGTCCTCGTCCGTCTCTGGATATTCAGTTTTTTCCATATGGCCGCGATCGCGGAAGCGAGGCGCTTCACCGACTCCCAGGTGAATGTCAGAAATACCCTTGTCATAGGCTTCCTTCACGAGCTGTTCCAGGGTAGGCCCATTCGTGACCGGCGTGCGGTTGCGGATAGACGCTGGTGGGGGCGGTGCTCCCGGTCGATGGGCAGCAGGGGGACGCTGCCGATTAGCGGGTGGAGGCGGTGCAGACGCATTCCGCCCTGGCGGAGGGGCAGACGGAGCCATCCGTTGTTGCCGGGGTGGAGGGGCAGCCATCCCAGGAGTTGCTTCTGGGGCTGTGGCAGGAACATTCTGAGTGGCTTGTCGTGTTTGGGGTGGGCCAGCTGTAGCCTCTCCCCGAGGTGCAGGACGTCCCAGGGGGGGCGGAGCAGAACCGCGATGGGGCGGCGGGGGAACGGGCGAACGATGTGAGTCTGTCATAAATCTTCCGACTAATGTTGCTTCAAGATGGAGGATATTGGCGGGCAAAGGGCGGAGGCAAATCCTGGCAGAACTAATCAATCGGGTAATGCATCCAGGTCAAGCTCTGTCACGCTAGAGTCGTGAATACTCAAGATGCTTGACAAACAAAGGGGCAACTGATTCCGCCTTGCTCCCTAAAATAACGGTAAAATTGGCTGCCACCTCAGTTATATAGTATATAGGCTACAAACCCCTTAGCAGTTTTCCCAAAACTGCTGACCTGAATATCACCATTTGCGACATTGGTCAATCGGGGGATGAAGGAGAAGCCCCCCCGCAACATCGAACCCAGGTAGAATCAGGGATTATTCTGAATGAAAGCTGCGATCGCATCCTTTACCAACGGGCCTTGTTGGTTGCGAGTCTCAAATGTATGCCCCTGCTCAACAAACAAGCGGGCCACCTCAAGCAATGCTGCAATATTTCCTGGGCTACCATCATCCAGCTTTTCGCTCAGGTGCTTGCCCGTGAAGCGATTGATTCGTTCCGCTGCTGCAACCAGCTCGCGGGTATCCCGAAAAGTTTCATCTGCTTTAGCTCGAAAATTTTCATTCAGTTCGAACTGCAACCGCAAGTAACGGGTTGACTCTGCCCCCCCCATCAGTTGCTGACACACTGTGCTGTAGATCTCACCGGGCGCAGCCACAAAAATATCAGACAAATGTTGCGCCCAATTGAGCGCTCGCCACTGATTTACGGTTTCAAATTGAAAAGATTCCACCACGTTGCCTGTGCCAATTGAGAGAATGGCAACCTCCTCCAATTTAATATTCTCAATCAGGTTATGGGCCTGTTTTGAACAGGAATCGACTGCCGCTGAATGACTGATTTTTATCGCCTGGCTCAGGGCTGGAAGATCGGGATTGTTTGCCGAGACGCCACCATCAATATGTGGAAACCGCCAATTGCCAAATTTTTCAACATTATAAGGGCGCAATTCATAGGGCGGGAAAAAGGTGGGAGCTGCTGCTGAGCTGACGCAGATTTCCCAAAGCGGCGTATCGTCGTACCAGCGGGCCCCCAGATGGGGGTGATAATTGGTAAAAAGAGTCGTATTGCGATACAACGTATCGTAAGCCAGCATCAATACAATAGGGGTCTCAACCTGCCCAATTTTGGTCTCGCCCAACTCTTGCCGCAAGGCCCGAATTAAACCTTTGTTTGAATACTTGTGAGGAGAAAACAGGGCCTTAAAAAGGCCAACAAAGGGTAATTTGTGCCAGACGGGTGGAGGGGGGAAAATATCCTCGCCATGGGCTTGATAGAGGTGAATCAATTCCTGACAGTTCTTTCCCAGTGCCAGCCCCGCTGCCAGAATCGATCCGGTTGAAGTGCCAGCAATCATATCAAAGTATTGATGCAGTGGGCGTTCTGGCCCTAGCTGCCGCTCCATTTCTTGCAAAATGCCTGCAGCCAAGACACCGCGAATCCCGCCTCCATCCAAACTGAGAATCTTGAACGTCATACCCGCTCCCCCTCAACAACAAGGTTTATTGGCAACCTGATTTGCACTAAACCCTGTTCATTCTGAGATATGGAGTTTTGCCTCTGAAAAAAGCGACCCATTTCAAAATAGACAGGGTTTACTTGAATTATATTAATCGGGTTTTGCCAGGAGGGGATGAGGATCCTGCCCCCGATCTTGCCAGTTAGTCCGTGCTTGATGCAATAGTATTGTAATCCAGGAGATAACTCGTATTGCCTACTGTCCTACGACAGCGGCATCAAAAGTTGCCATTTGCTCATGCTGACTGGTTGATTGCTAACTCTATGCCGCTAATTTTGCCCCAGGTAACCAGAGCAAATCGGTGACGCCAGGATTGCAGCCTGTCTGAGTTAGTAGTGTCGTCAGCTGACTGCGGTGGTGGGTTTGATGGTTACAAAAGTGCAGTGCCGCCTGCTCTTTAGCAGGGGTCAGACAAATTGGGATTTTTGAGGCTGCGAGCAGACCCTGCAGGCTCAAAAATCCCGGTTAACTCAGCTTTGGGGACTACCGATCGACATAGGCTGGAGGACGTTTTTGTTGCAAATAACGAGCCAGCGCATAGGCCATATCACCTCGCGTCATCGTCGCAGTAGGATTAATGCGATTGTTCGTAACGTTAACAAAGCCCTCGTTGAGAGCTGTGGCGATCGACTTGCGAAACCAGCTGGGAATATTAGCTGAATCGGGATAGGTCTTGAGGATTTCGACTATAGTTACATTATCGAACTGGAAAACGCCATAAGCCTGGGCAAAGATAGCAAACCCTTCGGCCCGATTCATGGTTCGATTTGGGGAAAAGACGCCAGGACGATCGCCCTCCATGGTTCGAGTGCGGAGCGCGATCTGGATATCGTCGTAGGCCCAGTGGGAAGGAGGAACATCCTGGAGGGCAATCGTGCCCTGGAGATCTGTAATGCGTTTCTCGAGCTGAAAAGTTCTGACCAGGATAGAGGCGAGTTGGGCCCGGGTCAGCGCTCGTTCAGCCTGAAAACTGCCATTTGCATCGCGGGTCATGAGGCCAGCTGCAACGACGGTTGCAATCGGGTCGGCGGTAGAGGTTGGAGAGACCAGACTGGGCGGCAAAGGTTCAGGGGACGGTAGTGTATTTTGAGCGATACGCTCAGGCAGCAGTACAGCTTGAGCAGCATGATGCCAGCCGCCTGTTATCCCTGGCATGACCTGAAAGAGAAGTATCAACGAAAATAAGCCAATCACCTGACGCATGATAAAAGTCCTGAATGGTGTAAGTTGCGATCGCGAACAATGAAACAAAGACAGCAGAGCCATGCCAACCTCTGGCAGCAAAGCGCCAGTTTATTTCATCAATACCATATCCGGGCAGCGACTGGGGTTGAAGAATCGGTCAAAAATTCCTAGCTTGAAGTGATTCCAACCGATTCAGAGAACACATCCTTACCCGTTGTTTCGATTCCCCAACAATTTTTCGATTCCCCGTTGGGATAGCGGTAAACAAGTCAGGATTTTTGGAGGAATACCGTCGATCGCGACTCTAAAAACGTAGTGGTTGGCCAGGATGATTCGATTCGGTCGGTTGGTTCCTAGTCAATACTGTTCGGTTTAGAAACGAGAATTAAGTTCTCACGTAGGGACACGGCAATGCCGTGTCCCTACAGGTCTATTTTTCGTAAAGTGATTGAATCCGCTATCCTTAACCGAACAGTATTGGGTTTCTAGTGCAGTATCACCATTAAAAGCTAGGGTAAATCCCACGGGGTTTACCCTGATTTTTAGCGTTGACAGAGCACTAGGTACAGTCTCGATTGGCAATCGCACCGTTGGGCAAGCGGGTGTTGCACAGACGGGCCCGCTGCAAATCGACCTTTTGCGGGCTGGTACTGGGTTGGGTGCTCAGGGAGGTTGCGCGCACGGATCGGGGTGCCCGCCCTGGACCGCTGTTGTCGAGGATGGCATGGCGCAGATCGGCTTCAACCAGGTTGGTACCGACGAGGGTGGCTCCCATTAACAGCGCTTCTCCAAGATTGGCATTGACCAGATCGGCATTGTTTAAGCGGGCGCGAATGAGGTTGGCTCCCCTGAGGTCGGCACCTGCCATCTGGGCATAGCTGAGTTCCGCTTGACTGAGATCGAGTCCGGTAAGGTCGGCACCAATGAGATAGGCTCCTGGCCCAATCCAGTACATTTGTCTGGCTTCTGGATTGAACCCTGAGGGAAATTGGGTTTGTTCTGTGTAGAGGGCGCGGCGCAGGTTGACGCTTCGTAGATCGGCCCGGTTGAGGTTGGCTTCTCTCAGGTTAGCCGCGCTCAGGTTGGCTCCTTTAAGGTTGGCTCCCTGGAGGTTGGCTCCTTTGAGGTTAGCTCCTTTGAGGTTGGCTCCTTCTAGATTGCAGGCTTGACATTGATTGGTTTCAAGGAGCTGGCGCAGATGTTGGGGGTTCTCGGCACGAGCAGGTGCGATCGCGGTCAAGAAAATGAATAGAGGGAAAAATGCCAGATTGCTCAGTTTCATGGTCTGGATTACAGAATGCTGCTTAAGAGCTATTGTGCGCGATCGCGGCCTGCTCCGGCAAATCTTCATGATGTAAAGGCAGAGGGCAGACGGCAGAGGGCAGACGGCAGACGGCAGAGGAATTCGTAGGATGGGCAATGCCCACCAGCATGAAGTAAGGGCTATTCAACCCTACCTGGGCAACAATATGGGGATCGTTTCACTCAGCAAAACCATCTCGACTATTTTTGCCTCTCAGTTCAGAGGACAGGAGGCAAAGGGGAAATACTGAGGGAATCAGCAAGTCCCAGCTTTTCAAATGTCTTGAAGCCCTTTCGTAATATGCTGAGACACTATGCTTAAAACAGGGTGCGATCGCATTAGCTATCAGGTTAGGGAATCTCGACCAGTCTTCTCAGACAAAAATGATAGGGTTGAAAAAAGAGGCAGAGCAAAGCCATGACAGCCCCCCCCCCTGAACCGCATACTGTCATGGGATCTATACCCAAATTCCTCTCCCCTGTTGCAATATCTCGCTTCTGGATTAGGTTCTACAACCCTGTGACTTCAATCAGGGCAGAATTTTTACCCTGATTAACCCTGATTGAAGTAGAATTTTAGGGAAGATCTAGGGAAAATAGGACAGATTCTGTGGGGGATTTTGCCTCTCAACTGGAGCGGGTTAACCAGCAACTGGAACGCGTAAGGGTACGAATCAAAGGCAAACGCCTGTACTTGCGAGCAACCTTGCCTCCAAAGCCTGGTGATGGCGATCGCGATCGCGCCAAGCAATATGACCTATCAACTGGATGCACTGCAACACCAGCAGGGCTGAAAATTGCTAGAGCAAAAGCTCAGGAACTGGAAAGCCAGATAATCCGCGAGCAGTTTGACTGGTCTGTGTCGGGATATCTCAAGGGAAAAGAGAAACTACCAGAGACTGCAGGTGAGTGGATAGAGCGCTTTGAAAAAAACACTGGCAGAAGGTGCCACGCAATCCAACTAAGGAAAATTCTTATAAAAAAGACTATCGCGAAAGATTCGATAAGTTGCCAAATGAGAAGCTGCTAACGGGCGAGCTGCTAGAACAGATTATCCTGGAGCGATCTAAACCTGCAACCCGTAACCGCAAGGGCTACTGTTTCGCCTATCGGCGATTGGCTGAATTCGCGGGAATTGAGGGGATAGATTTTCACGGCTTGGCTGCTGGTTATAAAGCGAAGGCGATCTCCCCCGAACAGTTGCCAACTGACGAACAAATCAAAGAAGTTCGGGAGAAAATAAAAAACCCAGCGTGGCGGTGGATCTATTCGATGTTGGCTGTCTACGGTCTTCGACCTCACGAGGTTTTCAGCCTGGACACCAGTCGCCTGAACGAGAGTCCTGGAATTGTAAAGGTTTCAAGGGGTACAAAAACAGGTGAGAGGTTGGTCTGGCCATGTCTGTCGGAGTGGTGGGAGGAATTTGAAATTTCACAGATCGCCTATCCAGGGATCCAGATCGAAGGCTGCAATAATAACGATCTTGGTAAAAAAATTACCTGGGAATTCCGCGATCGCAGAATTCCTTTCAGTCCCTACAAACTACGACATGCCTATGCAATTCGGACTGCAGTACTAGGGGTTGAGGCCGCGATCGCGGCGAAATGGATGGGACATTCAGTCACCGTCCACACCAAAACCTACCACCAGGCGATTGATGAGGTGCATCATCAGCGAGCTTTTGAGTTGATGCGGCGCAATGAAGAGGCGCTCGCTCCAAAATCGGACTGAATAATCGATCGCGCATCTCCTCTATTAACTGAATTTACGCCTGTCAGGAGGGATATCCAATATCTTCTTGAACTCAACAAAATTCACCTGCCAGGTAGGGCGGCTAGCAATCGGATCCTGAACATTTCTATAATGCTGACCATAAGCCAGATCTCCGCTTTGGCGATTCGCCCGCTGCACCTCAGCTGATTGGATCTCATTCATAACGCGATGGCGACTGACACACAACAACGTTGCTGCAACGTCTGGAGAAACCCACGGCCCATCAATCTGCTGCGTCGCCAGCACCTGACGCATCCACGCGATCGTCTCATCCTGTTGCTCTATCCTGCTCAAAAGGGATTGTAAATTCAGCTGCTTTGCCATTAGCCCACGATCTCCATATCTGGCCTGTCTTTACTCGCGATCGCAGCACCCATCGTCAGTCACATCAATTCACGCTCTCTTCCAAACCTCTACCTTTTAGCGATTCAGCGTCTACTTTCAGAGTCTCTAGGCCCTGAACCTGCGCCTTGAGATCGTCAAGCAGCTCCAAGCCCTGGTCTGCCTCGTCAGTAACCAAACTGAACTGATCGAACTCGCGACCGCCCAGGGCGTAAATTAATGCCTCCCGCTCTAATGCCGCGATCGCATCGAAGTCAAAACGCTGCAATGCATGACGTTTACCGCTTTCGCTCAGGTCTCTACATGCCATCCGCTGCAGCCGGTATGGCCAGTTGAGGCGATCGCAATCCTCCTGGATCGCTGCAACAATTTTGGCTTCCACTTCAAACTGATTTGAGGCGAAGGCGCGATCGCTGCGATCGCCAAGCACTCGCCTGTTGCGCTCCTCACAGCCATTTGCCTTGAGCCAGTGGAGCGGGAAGTATCTATCAACAGAGATCCAAATGATGTGGATGTTGTTGCTAGGCTCAACCAGTCCAACCTCATTGAGCTGGTTGAAGATTTCACTAAAATCTCTGTTGGTCGCATCATCAGGGTTAGACTGTGCCTCGATCAGTTCCAGCAAGAGCCGCTTCTTTGCCGTCAGCCGGGCCGTCGTCTGGACGAGCGAGTCGCCGGAAAGGAGTTCAGCGCGATCGCTCTCCTCTTGATTCAGCGCGATCAACTCCTCTTGCAGCTGCTCGCGGGACATTTGCTGCAGCTGCTCCAGGGGCAGCGCTTGCCTCAGATTCAGCTCGTGTTCTCGCGCCGTTGCTGCGTCCTCCTTCTCCCGTTCTCGCTTTCGTTCCTCAATTTCTTTTCTGAGAGCAGTACGCTTTCCAATGTTGTCAGTTCTAACCTCGTAGACCTTCCCGTCCCGATTCGCTTTCCGTTTCTTTTCTTTTGTTAAGGTTTGTATCTGTCCATGATGGACAGATAGACTTGCTCGAATCTTGCCAACAGTCGTAGGGCTGACCTTACATCGCTTGGCGATCTCGCGATCGCTCCACTGAGTCCATTCCGGATCGTTCAGCAAAGTTTCTATTTGCCGACGTTTGTCAGCGTCGGATCGTCGTTTTCCATGCTCAGCATTTACGCCAACGCTGTAGAGGACAGCATCTCTGCGAGTTCCTTGACGCACCTGACAGGATAGTTTTGTGTAGCCTGCCTCCTGGTGGGCGTGCCATCGATGGAACCCGTCTGCCAGCCAGTAGTTCTCACCATCAAAAAAGACGGTGACAGGAGGAAGGCTGACTCCACGCTGTAGATCTGCTGCCAGTTCGCTGACATAGTCGCGATCGATCTCAGCCCGTGGTTGAGTGCCGCCATCGAGACGAATGCGATCGCGGGCGATCGAGATTGCGGTTTCTGGTTCAGGAACTGAGAGCGATCGCGCCTCAACAGGTCTATCCGCGATCGCGGCCACTACTCCTGTCATAAAGAACCTCCTTCTGTAGAGAGCTTGCGATAAACGTTTATCCCCCGGCCAATTCCCAACTCTGCAGGGGCGTGGAACTGCACCTGGCCACCACAATACAAAACTCTGTATGGCTTTTGCGACGAGGATTTGCAGAAACCTCGACCACCAGCCCCCAAGAAATGGCAGTCGCAAACCAAAACAGGCAGTCGCCTACTTTGAGGTCGTCATCTTCCACTCTGCGATAAACCCCTTCAAACAGTGGATCGCTATCTGTCACCTGGGCCAGCGAATGCGCTTTTCCGGCAAGAATGCGATCGAGAGAGTGCCATTGTTCAGTGCCGTTACAGTACTCGATCTTGTAAGGATCGGGACGACTGAGATCGATCTCGACAATCTCCCCCAGGATCGGGGTGAGCTGGTAGATGAGGCGATCGCCGACCTCAAGCTCGCAGCAGGGAATCGAGGTAGAGGACTCGCTTGAGTGGTATGGCTGCCTGCTTTGGAGTAACGGCTCTACCGTAGAGACTGATGCATTCACGTCTTCCCTTGATTCGCTTGCCTGGGATTCCTGGTTTTTCGGGAGGGGTGCCGTTCCATCTGGCATTAAAATCGATTCCGCGTAGCCAGGGGGGAACCCCATCATCCAACCCCACACCGCTGGGCTGACACTCTCGTCGGGCGCGATCGCGAGTTGAGTGGTCAGTCTGCGGTTGCGATCGCGCCCCCGACTCCGAGCAGTCCAGCCGTTGCTTGCCGTAGGCGTCGGCAGCCGCTGGGGTGCATCCCGGATATCCGACGCCAGAGGCGTCGGATATCGCCGCAACGTCTGCTCCAATTTGTTCGTGCCAGCTGGCCGCACCCCTGGCCGCAAGGACTCCGCGTAGGTGGTAGGGGTAGGTAACAACGAACAACCTGTCGCGCAAGTGCGGCGCACCGAGTTCCGCCGCTGATACAGTCTCCCATTCTCCCATGTACCCGATGTCGTCAAGTTGGCTGACGATATCAATAAGTCCTGGATGGACGTGCCGTATTCCGGCAGGCTGCTCAACAATGGCATATCGAGGTCGGCAGCCATCAATAATCCTGAGTTGCTCTGTCCACAGTGCGGAGGCTGGATGGTTGAGTCCTTGCTTGTTCCCTGCACAGGATGTGCCTGTGCAGGGAAATCCTCCAATGACGAGATCCCATTGCCCAAGCTTGCCGCTGAGCTCCCTGATGTCCCGGTGGATCCGGGTGTCAGGGTAGTGGTGGCTGTAGACCGCGATCGCGCTTTCGTCACAGCCGCAGTAATCTGTGACATTGAACTGGCTGGGGAAATGGTTGGCGATCGCACGGCTGAAGCCGCCGATGCCGCCAAATAGTTCGAGGACTGTGAGGCGTTCATCAATGTCGCTCCTCATCGTTTTACGTATACCAGGGATTTGCAATCGTTGGCTCGCCATTTCTAGGATCGCTGCCATTGAGGGCGGATAGGGCCGCGATCGCACCATTGACAAAAAGCAGCAAATCATAATCGTCATCAACATCTGACGAACGGTAGAAAAAGTATGCAGCCCCATTGACAAGCGTTATTCTGTTGATTCTCAAGTCGGCTTCTTTCAGGATGCCGAAGGCTGCGAGTTTTTCGAGGGCAGTGTGGAGTCTTGGGCCGCAAGGGCCTTGTATTTTTGGTTGGGTTGGACTCGATCCAGGCGCGATCGCTTGAAGTTGAGTGGTTACAGTTAAAGCTGTCATTGTTTCTCCTTGGTTACTGTTGCGAGATATTTGTCCTGAGCCGTGCCCCAGGCTTTTAATACGTCCGAATCAGGCTTAGCAGGTGCAACGTAATGCGAGGACGCATCATCGGCTGAGAAAATTCCAATTGGTGGCCCTGCATGAGAAGGCAGAGAAATTGAGATCGTTTCTCCTCTCATGGGCCGAATTGAATCGATCAAGAGGTTGGGATCAACAAACAGGCGTGTATTGTCAGCCCTCGCCACCTGTCCAACCTCTGCTGGGATCAGGTTGTGAACCTCATCAGGCTCTCGCAGCGCTGACAGCGCGATCGCGCCATTGCGGGAAAGTCGCAGCAAGATCCGGGGAGGACTATCTGCTGATGACAGACACGATCGCTCCAGCGCTGCGAGCAACGAGGCGCGATCGCAAACCATTTCCAGTACAGGTTGATACTGTGCTGTTAAATTCTGTTGCAGGTTGGGAAATTGGCCAGAGGCAACTCTATAAAAGACCTGTGTCTGGCCACCAGAGCAAACAAATAGTTTGTCGTTAACGGCAACTGTCAGCAAATCGCTGTTGCTGTCGGCAAAAAAACGATTCAAGGATTCGAGATCGACTGCTGGAACGACAACATCAAGTTCGGCACGCTCTGCCTCCACTCGTACCAGAGATAGACTGCCTCTTTCATAAAAGCCCTCAATCGTTAAACCATCATCGCTGCCCTTGAAATGGAGGTTTGCAAAAACGGTACCAAAAGTTATCTCAGCATGGACTGAAGACAACCCCAGTTGAACGGCCTGGAGAAAATCGGCTCTTGAAACCTGAAACCTCTGGCCATCAGGCAAATCAGGCGTTGCAGGTGCAAAATCTGGTCGCTGTACAGGAAATTGATAGCTCCCCGAAGCAGAGACAATCTCCAGTTGCTTCTCTTGCGGCTTTAGGGTTAAACCCTTACCAGGAGGGAGCGATCGCAGTAGGGGCAGAACCCCTGCAGGGATATAGCAGTCAGTTTCATCGCCTGCCAGAACCGAGATTGCGGTTCTGGCAGAGAAATTGGCGTTTAGCGCGATCGCGCTCCAGGTATCTCCACGCCGCTGCAGGCAAAAATCGCAGCCCTTGGGAGGGAGTGCGGCCCCGATCCTGGAGAGACCCGCAACCAGATCTCTGCACATCGTCATCTCAATCATTGTTCTCCTCCTGGTGCTAGCAAGTGGATGAAATGTTTTGTAGATCCACCAAGCGGTTGAATCAGTAAGAGCTTCGATCCGTGCGAAAAGCCTAGCGAGATTTCCTGGCAGGGGAGGGATTCGATCGCTGCAGCGAAATAGCCCAAATCAGCTACAAACTCATCAGCGGTGCTGAAGTTGGCGAGTTGCGCGAAGAAGGTCTCGCAAGCTTGCGCCTCACCCTTGCTGGTTTTTATTGAGATTAAACCGTCAAGATTATCAATTTGAATCGTGCAGCGATAAAAACTCTGGGCGCGGAGGCGACGCACGCAGGCCACAAGCAGGGAGCGATCGAGTACCGCTGTCCGTCCGGCTTGTGGCGGGAAAAGCGTATTCAGCTTAGGGTAGCTATCCTCTTGCAGCTTTGCAGTCAGGGTGGCATTGCCACAGTAGAAAGTCGCGTAACTGCCGCGAACATCCAGGCAAACTGTTTTGCATCCTGCAGCCCTCAGTACCCTGAGCAGGTTAGGGACATGCTGTCGGTAGAGGTTGATTGATATCTCCGGGTGCGGCTCGCTAGAAACAATCGCGATCGCGCCTCTGTGGCCATCAATTGCCCAGATCTCCAGTCCGTTCGTTCCGGCTTCAAGATGAAGCGTATTCAGCCCTGGCTTGGTTGGACATCGACTCATGCAGACCTGGGTTTGCGCGATCGCGCTGACTAATGCCTCGCGATCGATCTCAACCCTTATGGCCTCTGAGTCCAGCCTTGGGAGAGCAACATACTCATCAGAGCGTCGCCCAATGTAGATAACCGTTGTATCGCCAACGAGTTGGACGCGATCCGCCACCTGAACTGTGACAAATTCAGACTGCAACGACGCGATAACTCGCTTAAAATCCTTTGCTGCGACAAAAATTTTGCCGTGACCTTGAGTTTCTGCATCCTCAATCAAAACATCGATGCGGCAACTCAAATCAAAAGCGGAGAAATTGACAGAGCCATCAACAACGTCAACGACGAGATTGTTCAGGCATGGGTGAGCAGACTTGTTCGCGATCGCGACCGGCGCAACCAGCGCCACAGCCCTGTCCAGATCCGTGCGAGAACAAGTGAACGCGATTCCTTGTGCAGCAATCAGATCTTGAACAATCTGATTGCTGCGGACATCAACTGCATCAGATAAACGATTGGCCAGGGCGTCAATCTCCAGATCGGCTACGAGATTTTCAAATTCGATAGGACTACGTTGCCCAGCCTCGGTGACGAGAGGCACCTCATCATTTAACTGAGTTAACGATAGAAAGGTGGACAGGAGAGATTTTGAATCTGGCAGTTGGGGCCGATACCTCCCAGGTATTTTTTCAATATCACTTCTGCAGATCTCCAAGACACCATCAAAAGTGTCGAGCAATTTGGCAGCGCCTTTTTCGCCAATGCCCTTTACTCCAGGAATGTTATCGCTGGAGTCCCCAGCGATCGCTTTAAAGTCAGGCAACTGACAGGGATGGACACCAAACCTATCCCGAACATCAGCCTCTCGAATCTCGCTGACCCGCTGCCCTTTGGGGTTGAGATAGAGAACGCTGACCTCAAGCCCATCGTCAACTAGCTGCCACAAGTCGCGATCGCCGCTGAGAATCTTAACCCGATATCTGGCACCAACAGCCTTAGCGCTCAGCGTGGCCAGCACATCGTCGGCCTCGAATCCGGCGACGCTGAAAACGTTGATGGCCAACAACTTAAGAATGTTAATTAGATTCTCTAAATCGGGTTTAAAATCGTCTGGTACAGGTTTGCGATTGGCCTTGTACTCTGGATAGATTCCATGCCTGAATGTTGGCTCGCCTGTGTCAAAGGCGATCGCGATCGCGTCAGGTTTCTCATTCTCTAGAATCGAACACAATCGATCGATGAAACCGTGGCAGACACTGATAGGAACTCCTTTGGAAGAGCGTAGCCCTCCTTCTGGGCCGCCGATCAGGGCATGGTAGGCGCGGCGAGCCAGCGAGTGACCATCTATCAGGAGTACATAGGGTTCGTTAGGTGTCGCAGTCCCTTCTGTTGAGGCAATGGCAACCTCTGTTTCCGGTGGCCGCTCTAGGGTTGCTGTTGACATGTCTTATCCCTCGTTACGATTTGAGTCAAAGAATTGGATTCGATCTGGAGTTGGAGCCTGCAATGCTCGCGCTCCAGGAATTCGCAAAATGTTTGCAGGCATTGGGGGTGGTAGATGAAAGGGCGATCGCCCCACCACGCGATCGATGCGCCGCGATGGCCAATCGGATAAGTGCAGTAGCAGCACAAAACGCTCATAGCGCACCCCCTCCAACCATGTTTTTAAACCAGCCAACAGATGGCTCGAAAAGGACTTTTACGGTGCCACGTTTACCGTGACGATTCTTGAGGACAGCAATTTCAAGGACTCCAGCCTCTGGACTGTTGGGGTTATAGCGCTCATCCCGGTACAGGGACTGTATCCTGTCCGCATGATTCTCGATCGCGCCGCTGCCACGAATATCATGATCGGTGGGGCGCTTGTCAGTGCGGTGCTTGATGTCCCGGTTGATCTGCGATAACAAGAAGACAGGCAAGCTTAGCTCGCGGGCTAAGGTCTTAAGCTGCTTGCCAATGAGGTCGAGTTCTCGGACTCGTTCGGCACTGGAACCAGTCCCCATGAACTGCAGGTAATCAACAAAAACGACTTTAGGTCGCAGGCGGCGAACCTGAGAACGGATGCTGTCAACGGTCGGGCAAGGCGTCTCGTCAACAAAAATGGGCAACTGATTGAGGTGCTCGATAGCCTTCACAATTTGCACGCAGCTCTCCTCATTAAGGTTGGCGTCGCGAATGGCCTCGGAGTTAACGCCGGAGACTTTTGCCTGCAGCCGCTCAACCGTTTGCTCTGCGGTCATCTCCATCGAGCAGATGAGCACAGGGCCGTAGCGCAAGGCGATCTCGTAGGCAACCGCGATCGCGTAGAAAGACTTGCCCATGCCATTGTCAGCGATCGTCACGATCAGTTGACCTGGGAATAACCCACCAGTCAGCTGATCGTAGTCAAGCATGCCAGTCAGCATACCTGGCGATTTACCACTGCTCAGCCGGTCGAATATTCGAAGGCAGATATCGGAGATGTGCTCTGCCCCGCGAGCACCATCGCGATCGCGAATCTCGTAGATGATTTGCTCGGCGCGATCGAGCTTATCCTGCGTCTCCCCTGGAGCGTAAATCAGCTCCATAATTTCGTTTACTGCCTGGAGTAGTTGCCGTTCCTTGGCTTTGTTGATGACCAGCTCCGCATAAAGATCCACATTCGCGCTCGATAGAAAAAAGCTGTCAGCCAGTCGGGTGAGTGTCTGGCTACCGCCAATCTTTTCCTCGATCCCGTTTTCTCTGAGCTTCAGTAAGACAGATACGAGATCGACGGGCTTGCTGGCTCTGTAGAGAGTCAGGGCGCTCCTGTAAATCTCGCGCATCGCGCAAAAGTAGAAATGCTCCGGCCTCAGAAATCCAACCACTCGCTCAATCGCTCCAGGGTCTAACAGAATGGCGGCAACAATGGCCTCTTCCGCTTCGGGACTCTGCGGCGGGATCCGTTCCAACAGGTTCCGCTCCTGGCTTTTTCTCTCAAAAGGAACAATCATTCAGGCAACCTCCCCCTGCCCAGAGAGCAGTTTCTCAAGTCTTTGTCGGCAATCTGCTGCTGCCATTTCCTGCAGGTTGATTCGCGGTTTCTGCTGCTGTGGTTCTGCTTGTTGTTCCTGGAAGGCTTCCCACGCGATCGCGACCCCCTCGTAGCGATCCTCGCTACCCCGTGCTTTCAATGCCCATCCCTTAATCGCGGGCATATCCAAATCCTTGCCCTCGAAGTACGGGACATGTTTGGGCAGGTAAGCCTTCAGGTACTGAGCAAACCCCTGGTTAATGTCTGACCACCGCCGACCCACTAACCAGGGCGGTAGTTCCTCAAACTGCTGCTCGAATCGCCTCGCGTCAGATTTGATGGGAGTTCTCTGGGAAGTAGCCCAAAATCGATTTTGAGAATGATTCTCACGCGGCGGAACATTTGAATCTTGTCGTGGTTCTGTCGGTTCTGGTTGAGAAGATGGATCTTTGACTTGAACTGGCGAGAGAGGAGATTCAATCGGGGCAGATCCTTCCTCCCCGCTCGGATTTAGATTCAAATCCTCACACGCATTTTCTGAGGGTGGGAGGGTGGGATCTGTAATAAGAGTTGATCTATTAGTTGTAATAAGATCTGTAGGGGGTTGTGACAGTTGCTGAATCGATTGCCCTGACTGGGATGTGATAGGGTAAGGGTGTGTGCCAGTGTCCTCCAGGTTCAGTCCGTCATCCAAGGAATGACACTTTGTGTCCTCGAAATTCAACTCGTCATCCAAAGGAGGACACTTTGTGTCATCAGGATTCGGATCGCCTGAAAATGGATGACACCTGTCACTGTTTGGTGACACCTGTTGCCGAACAGTGACAGGTGGGGTATCTTGCTCGATCGAGATAACCGTGGCAGTATCTGGAATGGTTAGTCTGACCCTACCAGCAGTCCCCTCTGTTAGTCTGCCCTCGTTGACCAATTTAGACTTTGCCTTGTAGAAAGCATTGCGACTAATGCCGAACTCTTCGCAGAACTTGCGGACGTTGTTAATTTCAAACGTCCATCCATCTTTGCGAGAGGCTCGAATCAGGAGGTACAGATAACCAGCGGCGGTGTAATCTCCTTGTTCCCAGCCCTCTTTTACCTCGTTCACGGTGAGGCGGACATGCGGTGCTTTTTGTTGTGCCATCATCAAAACCTGTTGAACTCTACGTTTCGATACGCCGCGCAGAAGCTAAGAAGCGAGGGTGTAGTAACCCGGACTGGTTTGAACAATTCTTCCCTGAGCCAGTAGTTTTGCTCGCGCCTTGGTGAACGCATCCCTGGAGATTTTTAGCTCCTGGCTGTGCCTGGCGATATTGGGGGCTGTTAGCGGCCAATTTTTATTGCTGGATGTGCGAGCCAGGAGGTATAGATAACCAGCAGCGGTGTAATCTCCCAATTCCCATCCCTTTTTAACGTCGTCTGCTGTCAGCTGTACAAAGCTTTTGGACATGACTTCTTCTCCTTTTTCTTCGTGATGAAATAGTGGATACTGCGATCGCGCCCAATCCCTAAAATGGATGTTCTGGTACATCACGCTTCCAGATCTTGGCTTCTGGATGTTCAGGGTTAAGATCGTTGAGCGCTGAGCGCAGATATTCAATTTTTTGGATGTAGTGCCAGTAATGGACATCCGACTTGAAAATACTGGGTCTATTCCACCAGGTCGCAATACCTTCTTTCTCGGCCTCTGCGATTTTGTAGAGCGACGATTCGACAATTGAACTTGCACCCCGCAATCGGGCATTGATTTCATCGTCGAGATCGCCGATAATCGCGGACTCAATGACCATCTGGATTGCCCGCATCCAGACCTCAACATCTTTCAGAATGTTCTTTCGGGCTGCGATCGCGCTTATTTCTCCTTCCCTGGCTTCACGCAGAGCGATCAAAATCTTTTCTCCAGGATCGTCGCTGAGGGTGATAACGCTTTTCGACTTGTCGGAGTCCCGCACTTCGGCCACAATTGATTCCCAGTGACTCGGGGCAATTCCGAGTTGGGTTAATGCGCGATCGCGGGCATTTTTACCGCTGTCCTCCGCTACCAACCATTTATCGTCAACAGGGATGGCCTCAAGAGCAGTTAAGGCACGACCCACTCCAGGCCAGAGGGATTTCTGGCAGTTGTCCCAGATATTGGTCAGCGATCCATGTGCGGTTTTGATGGCGGGTGCGATCGCACTTGGACACAGGCCAGCCGCGATCGCGATGCCAACCAAGCAATCGTTTTCGTTGACTATCTCCGAGATCGCTTCGATCAACTCTTTGGTGAGTGACCGGAAGCATCTCTCTTCGGCAATCTCTGGTATGAACTCTCTGGTATTGTCAAGGTG
>JGI12316J15310_10000042_pt53 | contig 63695 bp, 65 predicted proteins | sample MarCyaLeptolynsp_FD_15310 | JGI IMG/M metagenome (IMG submission 15310) | reverse complement strand
CCAGCGGGTTTCTGATCAGAAGCCTGGCCAGGAGTTTGAAGCTGGCAGGGTCATCGCCTGCGTAACGCATGAGAATGAAGACGCACAGCACGTTGACCGTAGGAACAAGGACGCCAATGCCGACGGCTGCCAGGGCAAGACCCTCGGTCCCAAAAAGCGCGAAGCTTGCAGCCAGCGCGACGAAGCTGTTCCAGCGTGTTGCCCCCTGAAAGATGCTTGTGAAGGCCGGGCCGCTTTGTCCCATGGGCCCCGATATGACGGGACGCAGGCCAATCAGGATTGCTGACATCGTGATTAGGCCGGCAAACAGGGCTGCGGCCATGTTGGGGACGGGAATGTTTGAAAAGTCTGCTGCCACGAGAGAATGGACCAGCAGTGCTGGAAACAGGATGAAATAGGTCACACGATCCAGCGGCTGCCAGAAATCCTCGCCGGGGAAGCCGATGCGTCTGACATAGGCCCCCAGTGCAATGACCAGGAAGACCGGGATAAGCGCGTAGATGATTTCGATCATGATGCGGCTCTGGGGCGTTGCGCCGAGGCGAACAGACGGAATTGCCTGCGAGCCCAACTTTGGCCCTCTTTTGGGAACGAAGTGGCTTTTGGTTTTCCACTAATAGGAGAAATCCATGAGCGCGACGAGTCAGGCAGATATGGTTGGTGAAACTCATTGGCGCGACAGGCTGTCGGTTCTCACCTCCGGCGACGCTTATCTGCCTCCGGTCGTGCACAGGCTGTCGCTGGGTGCTCTGGAACACTGGGAACCCGGTCAGGTGCGCAAGGTCTGGGACCTCGACCCGGAACTCCTCAATCCGGAAGGTTTTCTGTTCGGGGGGTACTATGGTGTGCTGGCGGATCAGGTCGGTAACTTTGCCGCCATGACGGTCATGTCGAACGACGAAGTCCTGCGTACGACGCAGCTTGAACTGGATTATTTTCGCCCCATCGGTGAAGGGCCCGTCACGCTGACCGGACGCGTGACCAACAAGTCGTCAAAGCTGCTGCATACAGAGGTCGACTATGTATTGCCGGATGGACGTTTGGCCGCGAAGGCGCGCGTGGTGTTTTCGCTTCGGCCCGTCAATCACATGCCAATAGTCGGTCCAAAGCCCCCTGAAGAATGAAATTGGCAGCCATGGCGTCGATTACCTCCGCCCGTCGCTTGCGCGATGTATCCAGGTTGATGAGCTCGCGTTCCATGGCAGCCGTTGAGAGCCGTTCGTCCCACAGGAGGATGGGCAGTGAGAGTTCGCGGGCGAGATTTCGCCCGAAGGTCCGGCTGGACTGAGCCCTCGGGCCTGATGTGCCGTCCATGTTGATGGGCAGGCCCAGAACGAGGCCGACCGTCTGACGTTCATCGATAAGTTCGCGCAGCTCGGCGAGGCCAGCTGAAAACTTGCCGCGTTTGAGCGTTTTGATGGGGGAAGCGATCCGGCGGTCGGGGTCGCTGGTGGCCACGCCAATGGTCTTGGTGCCCAGATCAAGGCCCAGAAGCCCGCCGGTTTGGGGCAGGGCGGCTGAAAATTCTTCGGCGTCTTCGGTAATCACGGTCTGGGCAGGTCCAATAGGCCGGTCAACGGCGAAAAATCCGGTTGGCACAAGGCGCGGCTTAAGGTTGAAGGGTCTTGTACGTTACGGCTATGTTCCGCGCCACTCTTACTCCTATTCAGGACCCCTTGAGATGAGTCGGCATGTCTTCCGTCAGCTGTTGGCGGGTGCCGAGTCACAAGCAGTTGGAAACCAAGTCTTATGTCAGTCGATGCGGCTACCGTCCGTAAGATCGCGACCCTCGCACGGATCGCCATCAAGGACGAAGAAGTACCCCCGCTGGTGGGCGAGTTGAACCAGATACTGGACTGGGTGGAGCAGCTTGGCGAAGTGGATACGGACGGGGTCATGCCGATGACCTCCGTTGCTGAGATCACAGCGCCGCTGCGCACCGATGCCATTACCGACGGCCAGAAGGAATCAGCCGTCCTGCACAACGCACCGGATGCGCGTGAGGGGCACTTTACAGTGCCGAAGGTGGTGGAATGAGCCAGCTAACGGATCTCGATATTGCCGGTGCCCGTGATGCGCTGGCAAAGGGTGAGTGTTCATCCGAGGAACTGACGAGCGCCTATCTTGAAGCGATTGATGCCGCCAAGGCGCTGAATGCGTTCATTACGGTGCTGCCCGGCAAGGCCATCGAGATGGCGAAGGAATCCGATGTCCGCCGCAAGGCCGGTGAGGCAGGGGCACTTGAGGGCATTCCTCTGGCAATCAAAGACTTGTTCTGCACCGAGGGCGTGTTGACCACGGCTGCGAGCCACATCCTTGATGGGTTTACGCCGCCTTATGAAAGCACCGTGACCGCCAATCTTTGGGGACAGGGAGCTGTTTTGCTTGGCAAGACAAACCTGGACGAGTTCGCCATGGGCTCGTCCAACGAAACGTCCTACTACGGGCCTGTTCGCAATCCGTGGACGGTTGATGGCGCTGCCGACGGCCTGGTGCCCGGTGGGTCATCCGGCGGTTCCGCGGCGGCTGTTGCTGCAAATCTGTGTGCCGGTGCCACGGGCACGGACACAGGCGGGTCCATCCGCCAGCCGGCGGCATTGACGGGCACCGTCGGCATGAAGCCAACTTACGGTCGCTGCTCGCGCTGGGGCACGATCGCCTTTGCCTCCTCTCTGGATCAGGCGGGGCCCATGACACGCACGGTGCGTGACGCGGCCATCATGCTTGGCGCGATGGCCGGCCATGACCCGAAGGACTCGACGAGCATTGATACGCCGGTGCCGGACTATGAGGCCTCCCTTGAGGGTGGCGTCAAAGGCCTGACGATTGGTGTACCCGAAGAGTACCGCGTGGACGGGATGCCGAAGGAAATTGAAGACCTCTGGTATCAGGGCATTGAATGGCTGAAGGCACAGGGTGCCGAGGTAAAGACCGTAAGCCTCAAGCGCACAAAGTATGCGTTGCCGACCTACTACATCGTTGCGCCTGCGGAAGCCTCCTCAAACCTTGCACGCTATGACGGGGTTCGGTACGGGCTTCGGGTGCCGGGCGACGACATCACGGGCATGTATGAAAACACCCGTGCCGAAGGCTTCGGGGCTGAAGTAAAGCGCCGCATTCTGATCGGCACCTATGTGCTGTCTGCCGGGTACTACGACGCTTACTATCTTCAGGCTCAAAAAGTCCGAACACTGATTGCTCAGGACTTTGCGGATGCCTTCGCAGACGTTGACCTGATCCTGACGCCGACGGCGCCGGAGCCGGCTTTTGGCATTGGCTCCAAGACGGATGATCCGCTGAGCATGTATCTCAATGACGTGTTTACCGTGCCGGCGAGCCTTGCCGGGTTGCCGGGTATTTCTGTGCCGGCGGGCATGTCTGCCAACGGTCTGCCGCTGGGTCTGCAGTTGATCGGCAAGGCATTTGATGAAGAAACAGTCCTGCGCGGCGGCTACGCGCTGGAGCAGGCCGCGGGCTTTACGGGCAAGCCCAGCCCGTGGTGGAGGTCGTAATGGCGGAAGCAGAAGCAAAACTGGTTGAGGGGGCGACGGGCCCCTGGGAAGTCATCATCGGCATTGAGTGCCATGCGCAGGTCGCATCCAACTCCAAGCTCTTTTCCGGTGCGGCAACCGAATTTGGGGCGGAACCCAACAGCCAGGTAAGCCTGGTGGATGCCGCCATGCCAGGCATGCTGCCGGTGCTCAATGAGTACTGCGTTGAGCAGGCCGTACGCACAGGGCTGGGGCTGAACTCAGCCATCAACAAACGGTCCGTCTTTGCCCGGAAGAACTATTTTTATCCGGACCTGCCGCAGGGCTACCAGATTTCACAGTTTGAATTACCCATCGTCGGGGAGGGCGAGATCGTGCTTGATCTTGCTGATGGGTCACAGCGGACCGTCGGCATCGAACGGCTGCATCTGGAGCAGGATGCGGGCAAGAGTATTCACGACCAGGACCCGGCGTTGTCATTCGTTGACCTCAACCGGTCCGGCGTGGCGTTGATGGAGATCGTGTCCAAGCCGGACATGCGCTCCGCTGAAGAGGCGCAGGCCTTCCTCAAGAAGCTGCGGACGATTGTGCGGTATCTTGGAACCTGTGACGGCAACATGGAGCAGGGCTCCATGCGCGGTGACATCAATGTCTCTGTGCGCCGGCCGGGAGAAGAACTGGGCACGCGCGCCGAGATCAAGAACGTGAACTCGTTCCGGTTTGTTGGTCAGGCGGTTGAATACGAAGTCGGACGTCAGATTGATCTGATTGAAGACGGCGGAGAAGTACAGCAGGAAACGCGGCTGTTTGATCCGCGCACCGGCGAAACGCGCTCCATGCGGTCCAAGGAAGAAGCGCATGACTATCGCTATTTCCCGGATCCAGACCTGCTTCCCCTGGTGCTGACCGACGAGTTCATTGACGGCATACGGTCAACGCTGCCGGAAATGCCGGATCAGAAGAAGGCCCGCTTTATCGAGCAGTTCGGTCTCAAGCCTTATGACGCCGGTGTGCTGGCGGGTGACAAGGCGTCATCTGATTTCTTCGAGAAGGTGGTTGAGGGGCGTGATCCACGTCTTGTGGCCAACTGGGTGACGGGTGAGTTCTTCGGGTCGCTCAACAAGCTGGGTGTGGAGATCGAAGACTCTCCCATCAGCGCAGACAATCTCGGCGAGCTAATTGACTTGATTTCAGACGACACGATTTCCGGGCGTATCGCCAAGGATGTGTTTGAGATCATGCTTGAGACCGGCGATGCACCGGGCAAGATCGTTGAGGAAAAAGGCCTGAAGCAGGTTACGGACACCGGCGCCATTGAGGCGATTGTGGATGAAGTGATTGCTCAGAACCCGGACAAAGTGGCCGAGGTCAAAGAGAAACCGAAGCTCGCCGGCTGGTTCGTTGGCCAGGTCATGAAGGCCAGCCAGGGCAAGGCGAACCCGGCAGCCGTGAACAAGATTTTGGCGGAGAAGCTGGGGCTCTAGCCTTATCGTTATCCGTTGAAGGAAAAAGACATGACCGTCGGGCGTCACCTGCTACTCTCATCAGAAGAGGACGGGTGAGCCCGGCGGTTTTTTGTGGAGTTGACGATGCGCAGAGTGGCCTTTTTTGTTGCGATAGCGATGTTTTTCAGCGCGCCTGCTTTGGCGGGCATTGAGAAGATAAAGGGGCTGCATGATGATCATGAACGTCCCAGACCGCTCATAAAGGCGCCGATCACCACATTGGATGCGCCGGGCGAAGTCTTCGCTGTGATCGGGGGAGACTATGGCTTCGTGCTGTATGACGCCGGCGGTTCAGAACTGGCCAAGTTTGATGACAGTCAGGACGCCATCGGGTTCACCGTTGGGCCGGGGCGTTACAAGGTCATTCCGGACATCGAAGGGGATGTGCATCACCATCAGTTTATCGAGGTACTGATAAAGACACGTTGAGTTTGATCGCACACTGACCATATGAGCCTCGCCGATTGAAACGGCGGGGCTTTTTCATACGCAGACAATACATTGGGGAGGGAACAAATGATTGATCTTTACACATGGACGACACCGAACGGCCGCAAGGTTTCCATCATGCTGGAGGAGACGGGGCTTGAGTACACCACCCATGCTGTGGACATCAGCAACGGCAAGCAGTTTGAACCTGACTTCCTGAAGATCAGCCCCAACAACCGCATTCCGGCAATTGTGGATCAGAACGGGGTGGACGGGCCGGTTTCGGTATTTGAGTCCGGCGCCATTCTCATTTATCTCGCCGAGAAGACCGGCCAGTTTCTGCCGACATCAGGCGCGGCCCGGGCCAAGGCTCTTGAATGGCTGATGTGGCAGATGGGTGGCATTGGCCCGATGATGGGGCAGGCCAGCCATTTTGCGAACTCAGCGCCGGAGCAAATCCCATACGCGATTGATCGCTATATCAGCGAAAGCGCGCGCCTCATCGGCATTCTGGACAAGCAACTGGCGGACAACGCGTTTGTAGCCGGCGATTACTCGATTGCCGATATGGCGATCTATCCCTGGGTATCAGTCGGCTTCGACATCATCAGCGGTGCGAAGCCCGACATGGTCGGTGAGGGGACCCATTGCCGCCGCTGGCTGGCTGTCATGGCTGCCCGTCCTGCGGTTGAGAAGGGTATGGGGGTCCCGCCAGCGCAGGCATAGCACCTGTTTTCCTGGCTTTGGGTGTTTTGAGAAACCCGGAAATCCGGCGTTTTTCAAGGTTTCGGGAGCAGGGTGTGGCATTTGAGTCGCCCCTGCGTCCCAAAAAGAGCCGACTCTTTCATCGCATTTGAATCGTTTAACTCATTGTTTAGATGAGCACGCGAGATTCCTCATGCAAGCGTACAGAAGGTTGTGCGCGCAGTGCCGGGGGGGCACTGCCGGTCCGTATCCAAGAAATGGAAACGCGGGCTTTGCGGAACTAGGAGCGATGGCAGGAGGATTTCATGGCTCGCGTGGAACTTGACGACCTGAAGCGGTTTGAGCTGGCAGCCGAGAAGGGCACCAGCGGGGCGCTTTACAATCTGGGGCTGATTTTTTCAGTGGGTAAGGGTGTTGAGCCTGATCTCGTGACAGCGCACAAATGGTTCAATCTGGCGGCCCTGCGCGGCTCTCAGGAGGCCAAAGATCAGCGCAAGGAGCTTTCCGACCTGATGTCTCCGGCAGAAATTGCTGAAGCTCAGCGGCAGGCCCGCGAATGGATGGCGTCACACGCCTAGGCGTGCTTTCTCAGCCATCTCATACAGCATGGCAGCAGGCGGCATCCGCCTGTTGACGCTGGACTGTCTCATAAGGCAAGACTTCACGCTCCGCAGGCGCCGCGCACTGATTTGTGCCCGCCTGCGTTGTTGCGTTTAATCAAAACAGTGAGTGAAGTCATGCCGGATCAGGTCGAAAACCTGTTGAGCCTGCTCGATCTTGAGCCGATCGAGGTCAATTTGTTCCGTGGCGAAAGCCCTGCAGATTCCTGGCAGCGCGTTTTCGGCGGACAGGTTATCGGCCAGGCTCTGATGGCAGCGCTCCGTACGGTTGAAGATGACCGGCATTGCCATTCTCTCCACGCCTACTTCATTCGTCCGGGCGACCCCAAGGTCCCCATTGTGTATGAGGTGGACCGGTCCCGAGACGGGCGCAGCTTTACCACGCGTCGCGTCATTGCCATTCAGCACGGCAAGCAGATTTTCAACATGGCGGCCTCTTTCCATGCCTTTGAGGAGGGGTTCGGCCATCAGTTCCCGATGCCTGATGTACCGGGTCCGGAAGATCTGCCCTCGGAGCTTGATATGCGGTCTGCGGTTGTGGACCGGGTGCCCAAATCCATGCGTGACCGTTTCCTCCGGCCGCGCCCGATTGAGCAGCGCTTTGTCGAGCCGCCAAGCTACTTCGATGCAGAAAAGCGCGAGCCGGTCAGCCATGTCTGGTTTCGGGCCGTTTCACCTGTCGGAGACGACGTGGCTCAGCACCAGTGCGTACTTGCTTACATGTCGGACATGACACTTCTGGATACCTGCATCATGCCGCACGGTGTGACCTGGATGGATGGCAAGGTGCAGTCTGCATCCCTCGACCATGCCATGTGGTTCCACCGGCCGTTCAAGGCCGATGAGTGGCTGCTATACGCACAGGACGCGCCGTCAGCCTCCTTCGCGCGTGGCTTCAACCGGGGAAACATCTTCACGCAGGACGGCGTGCTGGTTGCTTCCGTGACGCAGGAAGGGCTGATCCGGCCGACCGGTCGGTAGACCCTGTTCCGCCTATTTCCTCGAAAATTTCGGATGTCTTGCGGATAGCTACATCATAGAAATAGCTCAGACCGGTAAGCCGTTCTCTGGAGATCTTCGCCCGTTTCGGGGTTGTGTTCAGGGCCATCTGAACAGCTTCAGCGGCCTGGCTGAGGCGGGCAATGTGATTTTCGACCAGGCGATTGACGGCGCCGTGCGCGACCGAGAAATAGTACTGCCGGTCGCCGGGACGCGTAGATCGACGGATCACCCCCATGCGTTCCAGGTCACGGGTGTTCGTCGAGACACCGGACTTGCTGACCTGAAGGCGGTCGGCGATTTCATCCAGCCCCGCAGGTTCCTCACTTAGAATGAGCATAGCCAGAATGCGGGCGGCAGTTCGCGACATACCGTCGTGCTGAAGGGCAATGCCCATCTGCTCGATAAAGTCGTCCGTGGTTACCGCATTGGTCTTCATTACAATTCGCTCCCCTCGAATTGTTGGCCTCAGTCGACAGTTTGAATTGTTTGTTCTGGTAAATCAGTCGATCTCGAATGACTGTAAGCGCACATCTGCATCACCACAACTCCTATGGGGCCTTTCTCGAAATTGTGATTGGCGTTGACGCAGTGCAGTAAATTCCGTAATCCCAGTTTGTTCAGTTAAAACTGAATCAACAGATTTTAGTGTATGTGAAGTCGTCGCAAGACACATCATTCGTATGCACGGCATCAACAATACTTTTCCGGCTTCCAGGGAAGGGTATGTGGGAGGAACAAGTGAAGTTCAGAAATCAGGGACTCGGGTCCGCGCGCTCGTGGGCGCTGGGTGCAGCAATTGCCCTCGCGCCAGCAGCAGCCTTAGCTGCCAATTTTGAAGTTGGCGAGGTGGATATTTCCACAACCACGACACTTTCGCTCGGCGCGAGCATTCGCACCAGCGAGCAGGGCTGCCGGTATGTCGCCGTGCAGAACGGCGGTTGCGTGAATGAACTCGGCGTGTCCGAGGGCGTCAACAATGATGATGGAAATATCAACACCGAAGCATGGGAGCCAATCTCCACCGTTGCGAAGGTGACCGCCGAAGCTGATATCTCCTGGCGCAATCTTGGATTGTTCGTTCGCGGTAGTGCGTTCTTTGACTTCTGGGGTGATGAGAAGGTTGGAACCAAGACGACGCGTTTCGGCACCCGTCCGCTGAAGGATAATCTGCGTGGTGATGACGCACAGGACGCGGCACGTTCCGACGCTGAGCTGCTCGACGCGTTTGTCTACGGAGAGTTTGAAGCTGGCAATACGCCGTTCTCCATTCGCGTTGGCCGTCAGGTGGTGAACTGGGGCGAAAGCCTTTTCATTCCCGGTGGCATCAATTCCTATCTTCCGATTGATGTTGCAGCACTGCGGACACCAGGTGCGGAAGTGAAGGAAGCACTCAAGCCAGAGCCTTCCGTTTACGCATCCGTTGGATTGCCGTTTGATTTCAGCCTGGAAGGTTTCTACGTCTTCGGGTTTGAGAAATCCGACCTCAATGCCTGCGGTACGTTCTTTGCCGGGCATGACGGGTATTGCGAAGGTGGTGCCTATGTTGCGCTGAACGGTGAGTTTCCGACCGCGCCTGTCATCATTCCAAGAACGTTTGACCGAGATGCAGATGATCAGGGTCAGTTTGGTGTCGCACTGCGCTACTACGCTGACTGGCTGAACGACGGAACTGAGCTGGCCTTCTACTTCAATCGGTATCACTCCAAGCTGCCAATCGCGACGTTTACGTCGGCAGCGGAGTCAGTTGATCTTGGCAGCCTGAACCCTGGACTTGCTGGAACTCGCGTATCCTCCTTGAGCCAGTTCTGCGGCGTGTTCCTTGGGCTTGGCGGCATTCAAAACAACTTCGCCAATTGTTCAAGTGATGCTGTAGCAGGCGGTCTTGGGCTTCCCGCTTCAATCGTCAATCTAGGCGTGGTCGCGACAGCCAATACAAAAGAAGCCTATGCGATGTATGTCGAGGACATTGAAACGTTCGGTACGAGTTTCAATACGTTGATCGATCTGTTTGGTGGTACTGCGCTGGCTGGTGAAATCGCTTATACGCCTGACATGCCGTTCCAGCTTGGGGACACAGAGATCAACGCAAATGATCTGGAAAATTTCGGTACGGATGACTTTGCTGCCGGTCTGCCTGACGGCACTCTGCCGAGCAATACTCTAGTGCGTCAGGGTGCTGCGATTGCAGCACCTGGAACCGATATTCAGGGGTATGACGAGCACGGTGTCATCACGGCGCAGTTCCAGACAACGAGTACTTTCTCCTCGTCTGATCCAATTGTGTCCGCGATCGACGCAGATACTGTGGTTCTACTTACCAATGTCGGTATGCAGCACCTCCCGGATCTCCCCAGTGATGCACGTTTGGCGACTGCGCGCTCGGGCTCGGGTCACCCTGCTGCATTGGCTGATGCCATCATCGGGCAGGGCGTTGGCTTCACCAATTATGCGGATGACTTCTCCTGGGGCTACCGCTTCATCGTGCTGGCGCAGTACAACAACTTTTTGAACTCGGCATGGACGGTCAGCCCGTCAGTCCAGTTCGGTCACGATGTGAAGGGTAACTCTGCCGGCCCGATTGGTCCGGGGTTCATCGAACACAAGAAGGCCATCACGCTCAACGTGACGGCTGATCTTGAGAGCACCTGGCGTGTGGGCATGTCCTACACAAACAACTTCGGTGCTGAAAACTACAACCAGCTCTACGATAAAGACTTCCTGTCACTGAACGCCTCCTATTCGTTCTGATCAGGCAGCATTCCTCAACACCTTGATGCGGCGCCCGGGGTCATCCCCCGGGCGCCGTTTTTTTACCTAGGTCCGTGCCTTCAGGAGATCGCGGATTTCTTCCAGCAACACCTCTTCACGAGGTGGTGCGGGATCTTCCTTGGGCGCCTCTTCTTCGGCTTTCTTCATCCGGTTGATGGAGCGGACGATGAGAAACACGACCCAGGCGACAATCAGAAACGAAATGACTGCATTGACGAACAACCCATAATTGATCGTTGCCGCGCCGGCCTCGGTCGCCGAGGCGAGCGACTCATACTCATTGCCGTCCAGAGGGACGAAGAGGTTCGAAAAATCGACACCGGCCAAGATCAGGCCGATGGGCGGCATGACGACGTCATTGACCAGTGATTTGACAATGGCTGTGAATGCGCTGCCGATGACGATACCGACCGCAAGATCGATCACATTGCCTCTCGCAATGAAATCCCTGAATTCCTTGAACATATGCATCTCCCCCTAGCGAGTGCTCAAATGCCGCCGACTCAGGCGGTTTGGGGAGTATGCACGGGTTGCGCATGGGGCTGAAAATCATCGTCCGTGCAGATTGTCGGGAGGAGGGGGGCCAAAACCGCATTTCTTGGTTGAAATCGTAAGATTTCCCGCGTATCCCCGGCGGTGGAGAGGTGGCCGAGTGGTCGAAGGCGCTCCCCTGCTAAGGGAGTATACGTCAAAAGCGTATCGAGGGTTCGAATCCCTTCCTCTCCGCCATTCCTTAAAAGTGCTGTCTATCTGGCCGTCGATACGGCCGATGCTTCCGCGCCTCAGCGCAGGGCAAATGCGACGGGTACGGTGACATCAAAGATCGTTCCCGGTGGCGCGGGGAAGGGCGCTGCCTTCTGCACCATCCTTTTCGCTGCCCGGTCCAGGGCGAAGTGCCCCGAGCTTCGAACAATGTCCGCCTGCCGCAAACTGCCATCCTCAATGATAATGAGCCGCACAGACGCCACGCCTTCTTTGCCGGCGCGACGGGCGGATGCCGGATAGGATCTGTTGGCCTCAATTCGGGCGCGCAGCAATGCGAGGTAGGCGTCGTATGTCTGGGCAGATGTGTCAACTGAGCCGCCGCTGCCTGGGTTGGCCGCCGCTGCGCCTTGCCCCAGTGTTGGTGTTGCATTGCTTCTGACACTCGCCTGGGCGGGTTTTTCGTCTATTTTGGTGGTCTGTGACACTGCCTTTTGTGTCGCTGGTTTGCGGGCGGGTGCTACGGCCGTGGCTGGCTTGGGCGAGCGGCGCACGGCCGGAACCGGGGTCGGTTGTGGCTGAGGATTCGCTTCGGCGACTGCATCAGGCGGCTCTATAGTCGGTTCGGCTGTTTCGAGCGGCTCGGGTTCAGCGGGCGTCTCCTGTGCGGACGGCGACGCCTCAACTGCTACGCCGCCCAGCGCGATACTGAGAGTGCCAAGCACCTTGCCGCCACCTCCAGAAGTGTTTTCAGGAGGCGTGCCTAAGATGTATGCGGCCAGAGCGAGATGACTGAGAAGTGCCGCGATGCCGGTCCAGAGCCAAAGCCGGCCGAGGCTGGGAACGCGTACCGGAGCGCTGGCTGCAGCTGTCATTTGTCTGACCCAATTGTCATCACGACCGCTTTTGTGAAACCGGCATCTTCTGCATCAGCAAGCAGGTCGATGACGCTGGCTGCCGGAGCCCGGCTGTCAGCTTTGACTGACAATTGCCGCTCAGTTTTGTCTTCGGATGCAAGCAGTGCCTGAACATCGGCGGACTCAATCTGCTGGCCGTCCAGCAAGACGTCACCGGTTTGCGTCACGATCAGGACCACTGGAGGTGTTGCTGGTGTTTCTGATGGTTCGCTGTTGGCCTGGAGAGGATCAAACCCATCGGGCAGCGGAGCTTCGATGACGCCGGCAATCATGAAGGCGAGCACCAACAGCAGAACGATGTTGATCAGGGGCAGGGTGCTATCCGGGGCATGTTTCCTGTGCCCGATGCGCAGTGATTTCATCTGTCGTCACCCTGGCGATCAACCCGGACATTGTCGATGCCCTCACTCGTCAGGGCTTCAACAATACTGACCACAGGTTGTATGGCAGCGCCTTGGAGGGGGCGGACAGATACGGCCTGACCTGGTGACAGCGATGCCTGGGCCAGGTCCGCAGCGTTGGAAACCGTGAGCGCCCTTTTGCCTTCGACCGTGAAGACACCGGTTGCATCAACTGTGATGAGTTGAGGGGCCTGGTCTGTCGTCTTGGTCCCGAGGGCGGCTTCCGGCAGCATCTCGACGGCACGCCATTGGGTGAACTGGGACACCAGCATGAAAAACACCAGCAGGATGAATACGACGTCGATGAGTGGTGTCAAACTGAGGATCACGCGCGAGCGTCGTCTGGTCAGGGTGATGGCAGGGCTGGTCATCAGGTCGCTACTCTGCTGCGAGACGCAACGCGGCCTGGGCCGGTGTTGCCTTCGCCAACGTCTCCCCAATCGTGCATTCCGCCTCATCGGCGAAGCGGGTGAGGCGTCCTTCAAACCAGCCGTGGGCAAGCGTGGCTGGAATGGCGACCACGAGCCCGGCTGCTGTCGTCAGAAGGGCAATCCATATGCCGCCGGAGAGGAGACTGGGATCGACGGTACCGGAGGCCCCTTCAAGGGCCTGGAACGCATCAATCATGCCGATGACCGTTCCCAGGAGACCAACCAGAGGGCTCAGCATCGCGATCATGCCGAGGGTGCCCAACCCGCCTTCAAGCGGGCGCATGATGTGCCGTGCCGTGCGGCGTCCGGCGTCTTCGGCATAGGATCGATCGGCACCATGGGTCTCGATGGCGCGTCCGGTCGCAGCCTGAACGGCGCCGAGCGCGCCACGACCTGCGCGGCTACCTGTTCGCGCAATGGCGAACTGCACCAGTTTCGCCAGTACAAGAGCCAAGGTAACAACGGAGAGAATTGCCAGGACCCACAGGACAGGCCCGCCAACGTTCAAAAAGTCCACAGCTGCATTCGCCGGATGCCCGAGTTCCGGAGCCGTAGCGATGGTATCGCCCGCGATACTTTCACCGGGCAGGACTGCTGTGTCAGCGAGTGGCTCATCCATGGTGTGATCCTCAGTCTATTGAGCCGCAATGCGGGCTGCTGCGAGTGTATTGCTATGACCTGTTGGCAGGACAAGATGCCGGTTGCTGCCGTCATCAAAGATGCGCCGTACCTGAAGGCCGAAAACCTCCCGGATCATCTCCGGCATCAGGACATCTTCAGGTGTTCCCAGTGCTGCAAGACGGCCCTGAGACAGGACAGCGACGCGGTCTGCATAGAGGGCGGCGAGATTGAGGTCATGAACAACTGCAACCACACCAGCACCCTGTTGTGCGAACTCCTTGGAAAGATGAAGGGTGGCGTGTTGGTGAGCCAGGTCGAGGCTTGCGGTTGGTTCATCAAGGAGCAGATAGCGCGGCGTTACATTGCCGACCTGGCGCCAGCTTTGTGCAAGGACGCGTGCCAGCTGGACGCGCTGCTGTTCGCCGCCTGACAGGCGGGTGTATGAGCGTGACGCAAGAGACGTGACATCCGTTGCGTCCATGCTCCAGGTGATCGCGGTTTCGTCTGCGTCAAAATCGGCTTCGTGACGAAAGGGCTCACGCCCCATTGCCACGACATCGCGTACCTTGAAAGGGAATGTGAGCGATGCGTGCTGCGGCATCAGTGAGCGCTGACATGCCAGTTCCAGCGCTGATAATTCCTTGATGTCGGTACCGTTGAGCATCGCAGAGCCGCTGCTCGCGGCCATTTCTCCGCTCAACACACGCAATAGCGTGGATTTGCCGGCGCCGTTCGGGCCCACAATAGCCATGACTTCGCCGGGGCTGATCTCGAGTGAGACGCCGGCCAGCACCGGACGACCGGAGAGTTCAACGCCCAGATTCTTTGCGGCGAGAGCTACCACGCGGCACCGTCCCGTCCCGCACGCCGCAGGAGCCACAGGAAGAAGGGTGCGCCGAGCAGGGCCGTCAGAATGCCGATCGGTAGCTCTGCGGGCGGCGCAAGATTCCGCGCGGCCACATCCGCCCACAGAAGCAAGGCGGCGCCACCAACCGCTGACGCCGGCAAGAGAATACGATGGTCCGGGCCGATGACGAGGCGCAGGAGATGCGGGACGACAATGCCTACAAATCCGATCATGCCGCTTACCGCCACTGCGGCACCGACCCCGGCTGCAACCAGAATGACAGCAACGTTCTTGAAGCGGTCTACGGTCAGGCCTAGGGATGCGGCCTCACGCTCACCCAGCAAAATCAGATTGAGATTGCGCGTCAGCATGGGCACTGCCGCGAGCATCAGGCCCATAAGGATAAGGGCGGGGAGAATGGCCGTCCATGTGGCGCTCCCCAGACTACCCAGCATCCAGAAGTTGATGGCGCGCAGCTGTTCGTCACTGCTGACGAACATCATCAGTCCCATAAGCGCACCACCAATCGCGGTAACGGCGATGCCGGCGAGCAGCATGGTCAGAACCGGCGTTTGTCCGCCGACGCGCGCTATAGCCATGACGGCGAGCGTTGCTGCGAGGCCGCCGAGGAAAGCTGTGACCGGCAGGATATAGAGAAGCCCGACACTGACAAACGAGATCATGCCGCCAAGGGCAATGGTGGCAACGGCTGCAGCACCGGCACCAGCCGAGACGCCGATGATTGAAGGTTCGGCCAAGGGGTTGCGAAACAATGCCTGGAGAACTGCACCTGCGACAGCAAGTGTCGCGCCGACAGCGATACCAAGCACAACGCGGGGGCCACGCACATCAAGGAAGATTGTTCTGGCGACAGGGTCTTGTGAGGCTGCGCCCGTGACTGCACCCCAAAGTTCGGTGGCAAGGGTTGCCAGCGACAGATCTGCTGATCCGGTCGTCAGGCCTGCGGCGGCTCCTGCCAGCGCAACACAAACAAGCAATGGCAGAAAGAGGATGCCGGACGGGGTGCCTGCCCTGGAGGGTGCCGGTGCTGGCGCGACAAGAGTCATCTTCAGCTCCCTGTCAGACTCATACGCCCGGATGGCGATTGCGTGCGACCGGCAAGGGGAATGTCAGCATCCGGATGGAACATCTCTGCGAGGTCGGCTACTGCCTGAGGTGTCCGTGGACCGAAGCCCAGCACATAGAGACTGTCCGCGACGATGATGCGACCTTGCTGGCCGGCCCTCGTTTTCGAGATGACATCTATGTCCGCCAGTGCAGCTTTGCCGCCAAGTGCCATCACCACATGGCTTGGTATCAGGATGAAGTCGGGATCTGCGGCCAGAACGGGCTCCAGAGACAAGGGTTTGTAGCCGTTCAAATCGGGCAGGGCGAGGCGGCCACCGGCCAGAGTGATCATTGCTTCCGCCGCTGTGTTTTTTCCCGCTCCCAGAAGCGGGCCGGTACCAGCATTGAGGATGAGCAGTACGGATGGCTTGTCGGTTGAGGGGACTGCACTTGCAAGTTCGTCGAACTGCGTTTTGACGGTGGTTGCAAATTCGGTTGCCTGCGCGGAATTGCCTGCTGCTTTTCCCACCGTCTCGATGAGGGTTGCAACGCCGTCTGGTGTCCAATCGGTTGCAATTTCCACCACGTCCAGGTCAGCTCTCTTTATCTGGCTGACCGCTGCTGCCGGTCCTGCGCCTTCTCCCAGCAGGATAAGATCCGGTCGCATGGCCAGGACGCCTTCCGACGACAGCTGGCGGAGATAGCCGACTTTTGGCAGCGCACGCGCGGCAGCAGGAAACATGCTGGTTGTGTCTGCGGCGAGGATGCGATCGCCCAGCCCGAGTGCATAAAGTGTTTCGGTGACGGCACCCCCGACGGAAACAATTTTTGCGGGGGAGATAGTATCAGCTGGCAGCGCTTCTGCACGGGCGTGAGGAGATGTCCCGGATAGAAGCGCTGCCCCTCCCCCAAGAAGAAGTGTTGCAGCAAGGAAGATTCGCGTCCGCCATGAGGGGCGGCGCGAGTGTGTTGTGATGGCCATCAGGCTGCGACCCCCTGACCGAGAACGCCTTCTGCGATGAGCTGGCGCCAGTCGTCGCGCTCGGTCTGGCCCGGTTTACGCTCGCCAAAGAACTGAACCATCATCTCACCGGCGGCGTCATAGATCTCGACTGAGGTGACGTCTCCATCAACAGTCGGCTTGCGAACGACCCATGCGCTGGCAACCAGATCAGTGCGCAGGTGCAGGTTGAACCCATCGTCCAGAACATTGATCCACGGACCTCTTGGCTCAATGCGGACGACGGGGCCTGTGTGGATCTGGATGCAACCCTTGTTGCCGACAAAGACCATGATGGGTGCTGCCCGATCAGACGCTGTGTTGAGGACCCGTGTGACGGCATCAATGGGCGCCTGTTGAGCGAAACGGCCTTCAGCCAGGCGCAGGGCCTGCTGGCGGCCGACCTTGTACTTACGCAGGAGGGGGAAGAAGTCGTGGGTGTCCTTGAGATGAGTCCACTCCTGCAGCAGTCCTTCCTGATCGATCTCGCTGTCCGGCTTGTCTGCATCCTTGGCCGGGACGACGCCGGTTTCAATCAGAGCACCCTGGTCATCATGCATGAAACGTGTGACGAGGGTTTCATAGGCCTCGTCGTTGCTTTCAGAGCGCAGGTAGACCTTGTGGACGGCGGTGCCGTCGAGATCAAAGAACTGCAGACTGCGGCGAGGGCCGGAGCGGGTCTCTTCGTTTACCGCAAAGCCGAAGTGCCACCGGCCGAGAAACAGGCGCAGGTCGATATCGTGATTGAGAACGATGCCGCCATGGGCACCAAAGTCCATGTTGGCGTATTCACCGACCTTTTCGTGCACGACGCCTTCGTTGCGGGTGAGGGCCATGACTTCACCAAGATCACCGAATGCCGTGATGACTTCTGACCAGGGACCCTTGAGGCGTCGTGCGGTCTTTCCCAGTCCGGCACAGACAAGCTCCGCTTCGGAAACTCCAAGTTCCGCGGCAACGTCGCGGGCACGCATCTGCGGAGATTTTTCGCGCAGGGCAACGACGCGGCTTTGAAGGCTGGTAAGAGCATTATCAGTCATGAGGCTTTGTCTCCTGTTGCCTCCGCCGGCACAGCCGGGGGAGGGCGGTGATGGGTTACCAGGCGAGCCGGTAGCTGACGTCGACAAGAACACTGCGTCCTTCTTCGAGCGTGTCGGAGGAGACACGCTGGTATTCCTCGTCGAACAGGTTTTCTGCGGTGACACCGAGGCTGAAGCCTGCGAGAGCACCTTCTTCGGCGCGCCACCGGGCATAGACCTCATGCACCTGATAGGAGTCTCGATCGTTGGTCATGATGGTGCCGCCGTCATGGCTGTCGGCGAATGTCGCCTGCCAGCCGACGAAACTGTCCACTTCCGGCAGTTTGAGGCGCAGATCTGCGGTGATCTGATCGGGCTGTTCAACACCGATCGGGTTGCCTGTCGCTTTGTTTTCCGTGTCCATGGTCGAGCCCGCGAGGGCTACGCGGAAGCGCGATGAGTCGTAGCTTGCCTCCAGCTCGAAACCATCAAGCTCGGCGTCCGGGATGTTAACGATCTGCGTTGTGCCGCCACAGCCATTGGGGTCAACAGCGATGGACACGAAGGCCCGGCAGGTAAACCCTGGCACAAGGAACGGAGCAGGGAAGAACTGCGGGTTGGTTGTATCTGCCGTCTGAATGACTTCTGTGGTCAGGAAGTTCTTGCCGTCGATGGAGTAGTGGCCGGCTTTGGCCTGGAACACATCGCCTTCCGTGATCAGATCATCAAACTCCACACCAAAACCGAACTCCCATGTGTCCGTAGACTGTGGATCAAGGCGCTGGTTTGTGATGAAGGTATTGAAGCCGACGATGCCTGCATTGGAGAAAACCGGGAAGTGCGTACCGGTAGGGAACAGTTCATCCAGGCGTGGTGCGCGGAATGCTTCGGCATATGAGCCGTAAACGAAACCCCATTCCACGGGTGCAAACTGAGCCGTGACTTTTGGCGAGAGCTGACTGTCGGATGTCTTGTTGCCGGCCGCATCTTTGCTATCGAAGTTGTCGTAGCGAACGCCCGGCGTCAGCGTGAACTGGGAGCCTTCCAAGCCGAAAACGTCATAGAAGCTAAAGGCGGTCTGGGCAAAGAAACCGTAGAATTGCTGATCACCAGTCACCACGCCGCCACGGAGGCCGCCATTGAGTGCGCCTTCAGCATTTTCCTTGTAGTAGTCAAAGCCAACTGTCAGCGCCAGCTCAGCGGCTTCACCAAGTGCGAAATTGCTGGTGTTGTCAGCATTCAAACCGAATGTCGTCAGTTTGCGTTCCTGCAACTGATTGGCCTGTGTGCCGGTCAGGTTGGTTTCGTCGACACGGCTTGTGGTCCGGTAGGCATTGACCTCAGCATCCAGCAAGGGATTGCTTGAAGGGCTGAAGAAGAATCCTCCGGAAAATGTTTCGGAGTCCACGTTCTTGTCGGCAAGCGTGCCGCCTGCGGCCTGTCCGTTGTTTGGCTCCCGCGCGTCATTGCGGAACCGGTTCCAGCCAAGGCGAACACCGGAGCTTTCGTTCTCCTTGAACTCGCCGCGCAGGAAGCCGGACAGGATGTCATCTTCCGAATCCAGTTTGACGTCATTCCCAAGGCGGACATCACCGGACCGACGACGGACAATTCCTCCGGTCACATCTGTCAGGTCATCCGGGCGCCATGCGCCAACCAGGCGTTGGGCAAATTCGTCATTGCCGGAGCGGTAGGAGAGCCCGATGCGGCCACCAACTGTTTCGTCTCCCCTAAGCAGATCATCAGCGGTGAGCGTGCGAAGGGCGATAACACCGCCAGTGCCGCCTGACCCGTAAAGGGAAGAGGAAGACCCGCGTACGATCTCGGCTTCACCCAGGAACGCAGGATCAATGAAGGCGCGTCCGTCATGGCCTGATACGAAATTCTGGCGGGCGCCATCGAGTGTGACGATGACGTCCGGACCGGAGAAACCGCGAATGGTCGGTACCTCGCCGGTGCGGCGCGGGCCGCCGAAGCTTGTTACGCCGGGGATGTCGTCAAACAGATCATCAAGGCTGGTTGGAATTTCATTTTCAATCTGCTCAGCGCCTTTGACGGTGACCTGGCCGGGTACGCTGAATGCTTTCATTGGCGTGCGGGTGGCTGTGACGCTGATGGGGGCGGCGCGCACAGACGTCGCTGCAGCTGCTGCGTCGGCGTCCTGCGCTTGTGCTGCGCCGACAGTCAGGAGCATTGCCGTTGCCGCAACAAAACAAACGCTGCCGGCGCTCTTTAGGGCCGTCGATGTTTTCATCCTGGAGACAAAGCCCTCGGCAGTATCAAAATTTGAAATCTGGTTAGTCACCCGAACCCCCTTGGCGGCACATGCCGCAAACAATACTCAGAATCAATCGCAATTAGGAGGGGCGGAAATGCTGGTATTTCTGTAAACTTAGCCCCTCGTCTTCAGCGGCTTATATTGCGAGTCATTTGCAATCACAAGAGAAAAAGGCCCGTTGAGCGCCTGCCTGATGTGAGTTTTGTGCTCCGACCAGGCCATAGGCACTGAATTGTCCAAGCAACCCGGAGGCTTAGCCAGAGGCCCGGACAACCGAAGATGCTCTCACTGCCTGTCGGTTACAGAGGTTCATTCCTCAGGCGCAGTGCATTGGCGATTACTGACACAGAACTCAGGCTCATGGCCGCAGCGGCTATCATGGGGCTGAGGAGGAGGCCGAACACGGGGTAAAGGACTCCTGCAGCAATCGGCACACCCAGAGAGTTGTAGGCAAATGCGAAGAACAGATTTTGCCGGATGTTGCGCATGGTGGCGTGGCTGAGGCTTATGGCCTTCTCCAGGCTCGCAAGATCGCCGTTCACAAGGGTAACGCCGGCGCTTTCCATGGCGACGTCGGTGCCGGTGCCCATGGCAATGCCGACATCGGCCTGGGCAAGAGCAGGGGCGTCGTTGATGCCGTCTCCTGCCATGGCGACCCGTGCTCCGCTGTGCTGAAGGTCCTGAATGATCCTGTGTTTGTCCTGCGGCAGTATTCCCGCATAAATCTCATCTATTCCGACCTGCCTGCCGACGGCTTGAGCTGTGGCCTCGCTGTCGCCTGTCAGCATGATGACACGCAGTCCCGCTTTATGGAGCGCCTTGATGGCCGCCGGGGTCGTGTCCTTGACCGGGTCGGTCACACCAACAAGTCCCGCCGGTTTCTGGTCAATGCTCACATACATGACTGTCTGGCCATCCATGCGGCACGTCTCAGCCTTTGATTCCCAAGGCGGATCAACATCAAAGATGTCGGCCATCATGGCGCGATTGCCGATGGCGATCTGGTGACCGTCCACATCGCCGGAGACGCCCTTGCCTGTGATGGACCTGAAGTTGCGGACGGAGATGAGAGGAATGTTGCGCGCGGTAACGGCTGCAACCACGGCGGCGGCGAGGGGGTGCTCACTTGCGGCCTCAAGTGAGCCGGCAAATTTCAGCAGATCGGTTTCTTGGATGCCTTCCATCGGTTCGATGGTGACCAGTTCAGGCTTGCCGCGGGTGAGTGTGCCGGTCTTGTCGACAACAATCGTGTCCACTTTTTCGAAGGTTTCCAGAACCTCCGCATCCTTGATGAGAATGCCGTTCTGGGCGCCCTTGCCCGTGCCCACCATGATCGACATCGGCGTTGCGAGGCCAAGGGCACAGGGGCACGCGATGATCAGTACTGCGACCGCATTGACCAGACCATAGGCCATGGCGGGGTCAGGCCCCCAGATGGACCAGACGATGAAGGTGGTGACCGCAATGGCGACGACGACGGGGACAAAGATGCCGGCAACACTGTCCGCCAGCCGCTGGATGGGTGCGCGGCTACGCTGGGCCTCTGCGACCATCTGAACGATGCGGGACAGGAGCGTATCGGCCCCAACATGCGTCGCCCGCATGGTGAAGCCGCCTGCCTGATTGACGGTGCCTCCCGTGACCGGTTCTCCCCGCGACTTGGCGACGGGCAGGGGTTCACCGGTGATCATGGATTCATCGACGGTTGTGGTGCCCTCTTCAATAGTGCCGTCTACGGGAATCCTGGCGCCGGGTTTAACTCTCAGCAGGTCGCCTGAGGTCAGGCTGTCGACAGGCACTTCATGTTCAGAGCCATCGGAGTTGATGCGCCATGCATTTGCCGGCTCCAGTTCAAGGAGCGCGCGGATGGCGCCGGAGGTTGCGCTTCTTGCCCTGAGTTCCAGTACCTGGCCAAGCAGGACCAGTGTGGTGATAACGGCTGCGGCTTCGTAGTAGACGCCGATGGCGCCATTGGCCATCCGGAAGGATGCCGGAAAAATGTCCGGCATGAGTGTCGCCACCGTGCTGAATGCGAATGCCATCAACACGCCCAGGGCAATCAGGGTGAACATATTGAGGTTCATGGTCTGCACGGACTGCACACCGCGGACAAAGAACGGCCACCCGCCCCAAAGCACAACTGGTGCGGCAAGGGCAAACTGGATCCAGTGTCCTGTCGTTACATCCACCAGGCCAGCAAAGGGCTGACCGGGAATGAGGTCCCCCATGGCGTAGATGAACAGGGGCAGTGTCAAACAGGCACTTATCCAGAAGCGCCGCGTCATGTCATCGAGTTCTGTCGTGTCTTCCTCAAGGGATGGAATGCCCTCAGACTCAAGCGCCATACCGCATAGGGGGCAGGTGCCCGGGCCGGGCTGTCGCACATCAAGATGCATGGGGCAGGTAAACACGGTACCCTGGTAGCCGGCGGGGACGGTATCGTACTTCCCGGCAGGCACAGGCTCTCCGGTTGATGATCCCGGGCAGCACCCTTCATGTGTCTGGTCTGACTTGGGGCTGACATGCAACTGGTTCATCTGACCTGGCCTTCTCTGCAGAGCGCGTGACTGCTTCATCTGGTCTGCACTGTGAGGCTTCCAGCAACTGGAAGGTCAACCGGCGGATGCTGTTTTTGTGGAAAGTCAGAAACCGTGCGGAGTGGCGCGGCTGTTGGGCCCTAGTTCTTGGCCAGGTCATCCAGGATCGGGCAGTCAGGCCTGTTATTGCCGCGACAGTGGTTTGCCAGATGCAGCAGCGTATTGGCCATTGCATCCAGTTCTGCACTCTTTGCCCGCAACTCTTCCACGTGGGAGAGGGCCAGGGCTTTGACATCGGCACTGGCCCGGTCTCGATCCTGCCAAAGGGTGAGAAGCTGGGTTACCTCCTTGACGGAAAAGCCGAGGCTGCGGGCGCGACGAATGAACCGCAGGGTGTGAATCTCGGTATCACCATAAACACGGTAACCGGCCTTGGTTCTGTCGGCTTCGGGGATCAGGCCGATGCTCTCGTAGTACCTGATATTCTTGGCTGTCACGCCGGATGCTTTTGCTGCTTCGCCGATATTCATCGTTGCTCCCTTAAGGAACGCATGTGTTTGGTCCAGCCTGTGACGTGAAACTAGGCGGCACGTTCCGAGATGGTCGTACGATGGAGCAGGCGGTCGTAACCGTCATAGCCGCCGGATGCCCGGTGCAGCAGACAACGGTTGTCCCACATGACAAGCATGTTGGGCTTCCATCTATGGCGGTAGGTGAATTTGTCCTGTGTCTGGTGATGGTAGAGGCGCATCAGCAAGTCGTCGCTCTCTTCCTTGCTCATGCCCTCGAAGCCCTGGATGTAGCCGATTGTTGAGAAGAGGGCAGGGCGGCCTGTTTCCGTGTGAGGGCGGACCAGCGGGTGCATATGCTTGAGGCGGGCTTCTTCGGAGCTGATGATCTTCATGCTGCGGTCGGATTCTTCTTCCTTGTCCTGACCGTACATGCCATCGGGCGCATAAGCGGCTTCAGCTGAGTGAATTGCCACGACGCCATCGACTTCCGACTTAAGGTCAACAGGTAATTCGTCATAGGCCATGTGCTGGTTCGCAAAATAGGTGTCGCCCCCTTCGGGTGGGATGGTGAGACCCATCAGGCAGGTGCCGATCGGTGGTTTCTCCTGAAAGCTCCAATCGGTGTGCCAGCCTTCCGCGAAAAGCGGTGAGGTTTCATTGGCGCGGCGTTCGATGGCAGCGATGTTCTTTCGCCCGTCGATCGGTGCGAAGAACGGGTCGTGGCCGAAATCGCCGAAGTAGAGCGTGAAGCGTTCCAGGTCGTCATCGCTCATCGGTTGATCCGGAAAGACCAGAACATGATGTTCCAGCCACGCGGCGCGAATTGCCGCGATAGTATCCGCATCAAGAGGCTGTGTGAGATCAACGCCGGACACAAAAGCGCCGCAGGCCTGATCGGTGGGCGTGACGGTCAACATGAAGGATCCTCCGGGTTTGTTTTTTCCCAGTCTGCACACTTAGGTCGATGATGTCATCGGGCAGGTGTGCTGGAACAAAGTGCCTCGTCGAGCTAGGGTCGAGGGATGGGACGCTCCGAAACCTCAGACATTGATGACGTCATGCGCGGGTACAGCCGTGCGGTCCAGCCCGCCTTGATGCAACTACGTGGCATGGTGCGTGAGGTGGCTTCCAGCATTCCCGAGATCGGTGGGTTGGTGGAAACACTGAAATGGGGGCAGCCCTCCTTTCTGCCCAAGCGGGCACGGGTCGGCACAACCATTCGCATTGATGCCATTAGTGATGAGCCGCCGCGCGTCGGGCTTTATGTCCATTGCCAGACCAGTCTGGTGGAGACATTCCGGGAGCTGTATCCGGATGTCCTGATGTTTGAGGGCAACCGGGCTGTGGTTCTTGATGCGTCCAGGCCACTCCCTGAAAGGGAGTTGTGTCATTGTATTGAAATGGCGCTGATCTATCACAAGGCGAAGCGTGCTGCGGCAAGTTAGGTGTGGTGCGTATCCTGGTTGCGTATCTCTTGGACCCAAGCCGGAATGTTTGATGCTCTGCTGGCCCTGCTGCCGATACTTCTCATTGTCATTCTGATGATCGGGCTGGGGTGGTCTGCCGCCCGCGCCGCCCTGGTTGGATTGGGCGTCACCGTGCCGATTGCCCTCTTTGCATTCGGGTTCGGGTTGCCCGGAGGAACCGAGACGGAGTTGTCCGTGCCTGCCGCTTTTGGCGGCGCGGCGTTGGAAGCAACATTCACCGCGGCGACAATTCTCTGGATCATTTTTCCTGCTCTGTGCGTGTTTGAGTTGCTGAGCCGACAGGGTGCCTTTGAGGCGCTGAGGCAGGCGCTGGGCAGACTGACGGACGATCCCCGCGTGCTGGCGATAATGGTGGCATGGTTCTTTGGCCTGTTTCTGGAAGGGGCGGCGGGTTTTGGCACGCCGGTGGCGCTGACAGCACCAATCCTGGTCAGCCTTGGGTTTTCTCCGGTCAAGGCTGTGACCCTTGCGCTTGTCGGCCATGCAGCAGGGGTCTCGTTTGGCGCGATCGGAACGCCGGTCTTTGCACAGGTTGCTGCAACCGAGCTTCCGGCCATCTCGATTGCCGGCCAGACAGCTTTGTTGCACGTGCTGATGGGGCTTGTGCTCCTCACGATCGTGCACCGGCTTGCGGCTGCGGACGTGGCGGCAGGTGTCTATGCCGGCACATCCAATGGCCTTGGCACAATTCTTCTGGGAGCAGGAGCGTTCCTGCTGCCGTTCTACCTTGTGGCGGTCTATCTGGGGCCTGAACTGCCGACCCTGGTGGGTGCCCTGATGGGCGGACTTGTCTTCGGGTGGGTTTTCTACAGTGTCAGGTCCCGCGCAGACGGCGTGCCTGATGGCAAGCCGACGGACTTTGCCGGACTTTGGAAAGCAAGCCTGCCATATGTCATTTTGCTTGTGCTGATTGTTGCAACGCGGCTGATTGGCCCGCTTCAGGATGCGGCGCAGTCACTTGTGGTGGAGTGGCGATTTGCCGATGAATTTTCAGGCCGGTTCGAGCCGCTGTATCACCCGGGCAGCCTTCTCATGGCCGGCTTTGTCCTTGGCGGCCTGCTCATGGGAAGCAGCTTTGCGGATATGCGGCGTGCGGCGGGCGCGGCGGCTCGGCGGCTGGTATTGGTTGTTGTTGCCCTTGTCGCGATGCTGACACTGGCACGGATCATGGTGCATTCGGGCATGATCGCAGAGCTTGCAGAGGCATCTGCCATGATTGTCGGGCAGGGGTGGCCGCTACTGGCGCCGACAGTGGGCGTGTTGGGTAGCTTTGTGACCGGGTCGGCCACGGCATCCAACATTCTGTTTACTGATTTTCAGACCGCGACGGCCCGGGCGTTGGATCTGCCGGTCCTGCAGATCGTGGCGGCCCAGGGGTTTGGTGCTGCAATCGGCAACATGGTTTGCCCGCACAATGTCATCGCAGGTGCGGCAACTGTCGGGATTGTCGGCCGCGAAGGCGAGGTTCTGAGGCGGACCGCTCTTATCGGATTGCTCTGTGCTGCCGTTGGTGGCGTTGTGGTTATGGCTCTTGTTGCCGTGCTCTAGATGTCCAGAAGTTTTGAGAGCACCAGCGCGATAATGCCAAGAGGCGCGATGTAGGTCAGGCAGATATGCAGATATCGCTTCACGGGCCCGTCAGGCAGGTCCGGTACGATGGCCCTGCTGACAAAGATGGCCATGCCCAGGCCGCTCGCCGGTAGCAGCCATGCGGATGTCGTTTCGTCCAGAAAATCAAACAGGCTTAGCCCCAGCACAGAGATGTTGTCCCAAACGGTGAGAGACATGGTGACGGCGGCACCGCCGATCCAGGTGGCTGACGCGGCGATCATGGTTGCTGCGCTGCCGTTTACCTTGAGTGTTTCCTCCAGCCAGTGGCGGGCGATGATCATCAGGGCGATGAGGGATGAGAATGCCGCCAGCAGGGTTGCCAGGAAGAATCCGAGTCCGAACAAGTTCCCATTCGGCAGCAGCGTGAAGCCCTGAGGCAGGGCGATGAACAGCAGGCCGGGGCCGCCATTGGATTCAAGATTGAAGGCGAAGACGATGGGGAAAATGATGAGCGCGGCGGCAATTGCGATTGCTGTATCGAGAATGGCGACTGCAAAACCAAGACGCGGCACATTGGCGCCTTCGTCCAGGTAGGCTCCATAAATGAGCATGCCGCACATGCCGACGCTCAGCGTAAAGAAGGCGTGGCCCAGCGCCTCGCCGAATGCCGATACCGAGAGGGCGGAAAAGTCAGGCCTGAACATGTAGGCAAAGGCTTCGCCGAATTTGCCTGTGGTGGCGGCCACCATCAGCAACATGGCGACAAGCAGAACCACGAAGAGGGGCGCAACATAGCGCATGACAGACTGAATGCCGCCGGTGACATCGAAATAGATGACGAGGCCTGCCGTGAGCACAATTGCGGTAACCGCGCTCAGCTGGAGCGTCGGGTCTGCCAGCATCGCGCCAAAGGCATCTGCTCCGGTGCGCGCGGCATCACCACCCAGAACCGCCTGAGCGAAATCCAGGGTGTAGATGCCGACCCATCCCGACACGACGCTGTAGAAGGCGAGAATCATGATGGCGATCACCGCGCCCAGAGCACCGAGGCCACCCCACATGGAGGACATGGCTTTTTCCCGCGCCACTCTCAGGAATGCCGTTGCCGGATATGCGCTGCCTTTGCGGCCGACCAGCACTTCACCAATGAGGAGGGGTGCGCCAAGGCCGATGAGGCAGGTGAGGTACAGCAGGACAAAAGCACCACCGCCGTTCTCGCCGACGATGTAGGGGAATTTCCAGATGTTGCCCAGGCCGACTGCCGAGCCTGATGCAGCGAAGATGAACATCAGCCGGGACGACCAATGGAGGCGGGGGGCCGGAGCGTAGGAAGCGGTCATCTGATGTTCTTTTCAGCAGTCGGTTGCAGATAGGGCGTTTGTATTGGACACGTGCCGTGGCACAGTTGTCCAAATGACTGGCAGAAGAATAGCCGAAAAATCACCACCAGGGGCAAGCATGCAGATGGAAGACCTAGGCACACTCGATACGACGCATGATTGCTCCAGCAGTTCGGGGTGCACAACAGATCATGCGACCCCGGATGATCTGTACGGCTGCCCGTGTTGTGCGCCGGTCATGGGTGAGTTGGGACTGTTGTCGTTGCCCCACATGGCGGCATCGGCGAATGCGGCCGCATGGAGCGAAGAGAAGCTCGGGCCGCCGCCCCAGGCTGTTGGTCTGACAATTTTTGCGAACGCAACAGTTATCACCGCCGATGCGGATTTTTCCGTCGCGGAAGCCATCGCCATCGACGGCGACAAGATTCTGGCCGTTGGATCGCTGGATGATGTGAAGGCCGCGGTGCCGGGAGATGCAACGATTGTTGATGCCGGTGGCAAGACCATTCTGCCGGGCTTTATCGAGCCGCACATGCATTTCTTCCCCATCGCCATGCTTAGCCGCTTTGCGGATGTGGGCGCGATGACGTGCCCCAGTGTTGCCTCCGTGCTGGAGCGGATCGGCGAGTTAGCGCGGGACGCCAAGGAAGGTGAGTGGATTGTTGCCCGTCAGTTTGACCCGTCGCTGCAGGACGGAGCGGATGCGATTACCCGGGAGATGCTTGATCCGGTCACCGGCAACACACCGTGCCTGATTTTCAATGCGTCGCTGCACATTGCCTATTGCAACTCCGCCGCATTTGACATTGCCGGATTGACCGCTGATACGCCGGACCCGGACGGTGCAGCCTTTGGGCGAAATGCGGACGGAACGCTCAACGGCGTCTGCCAGGGTGGGCCGGCGTTCGGGCAAGTACTTGCGCACAATCTGGCGGCCATGGCGTTGGACGACGTGCCGGCGGGATGCAAGCACGTCTGTGACCGGGCAAATGCAGTCGGGATCACCACATTCTGTGATCAGGCGGCGGGCAGCTTTCAGGGAGCCGGCGAGTTGGCGGCATTCAAAGCCTTTTCGGAAAGCGGGCACATGACCGCGCGTTTGCGCTACTCCCTGTTCGACAGCTTCGCGCATATCTGGGACGACATGGATGTGTCATTCGGTCAGGGCAATGACTATGCCCGCGCCACCGGGTGGAAGATCGTGTCCGACGGGTCAAATCAGGGGCGGACCGGATTGCAGCGTGAGGCCTATCTTGGCCGGCAAGACAGGGGGCTGGCTTACGTTGCGCCGGATGACCTCAAGGAAAAAGTCACCAAACGTGCGCTTGAAGGCTGGCAGGTTGTGGTGCACGCCAACGGGGACCAGGCCATCGACAACACGCTGGCGGCGTTTGAAGCAGCCTATGAAGCCGGAGCGCCACGCGACATGCGTTACCGCATTGAGCATTGTTCGGTTCTGCATGACGAACAGATCGACCGTATCGCGTCCATGGATCTGTCACCGAGTTTTCTGATCGGCCACATTTACTACTGGGCCAAGGCTTTTCGCGATGAGGTATTTGGGCCTGAAAAATCCAAGCTGCTTGGCAGGGCGCGGTCCTGTCAGGATGCCGGCATTCCCTGGACCATGCATTCGGATGAGCCGGTGAGCGAGATGGGTCCGCTACGGTGCATCGAGAATGCAGTATCCCGTCATATGTGGAAGGAGCCTGAAAGCAGCCTCAACGCTGATGAGAAGGTCAGTGTGGAGGAAGCGATCCTTTCCCTGACACGCACCGCGGCATGGCAATGCCATTCTGAGCATGAGGTCGGTTCGCTGGAAGTGGGCAAGTTTGCCGATTTTGTGATTCTCGACAACGACCCTCGCAAGGTGCCGGAGACTGAGATTTCCCAGATAAAGGTACTTGAGACGTGGAGTGGCGGCAGGCAGGTCTATGTGGCCTGATCTGATGCGTGCGCGGCTGTATGTCGAGCCGCAATAGGACTGGCCAAGGCCTGCCGGGGCAGTCCATAAAGACACACCTTTTATAGTGATTTGCAGGCAGCCGACGGATTCATGACCGAGATATCTGAACTCTTTGCGCGAAACCGTTTGTGGGCGGAGCGCCTCAAGGAAATAAATCCCAATTTCTTCAGCACCCTTGCCGAACAGCAGTCGCCGGAATTTCTATGGATTGGTTGCGCTGACAGCCGGGTTCCGGCGAATGAGATCATCGACCTTCCGCCGGGGGGCGTCTTTGTGCACCGGAACATCGCCAATGTGGTGGTGCCGTCGGACCTGAACTGCCTGTCCGTTATTCAGTATGCGGTTGAAGTCCTGAAGGTGAAGCATGTGATTGTGTGTGGCCACTATGGCTGCGGCGGTGTGAAGGCGTCGCTGGATGATGCGGATCACGGGTTGATTGATAACTGGCTGCATCACATCCGTGACGTGGCCCGGCTGCATCATGCTGACTTTGACGACGGCATGAGCGAGGAAGAGCGGGTGAACCGGCTTTGCGAACTCAATGTAATCGAACAGGTGCGCAATGTAGCGAACACGACAATTCTCCGCCACGCCTGGGAGGCGGGAAGTCCCGTGCAGGTGCATGGCTGGGTTTATTCGATTGCTGACGGCATCGTAAAAGGTCTGTGTACCCACACAGCTGACGGCCTTCAGGACGATGCTGCCTGATCCAGAGCACGCTGACCGGAGCGCCTTTCAATGTATGTCCGCCGCAATATTCGTCCGTCTCATGTGTTCAATGACTCATGGCGGTTTCTTGTTCTGGTTGGCCTGTGGTCGGTGCTGGTCGTCTATCTGTTTGAGTTCCAGGGGTATGATTTCCTCGCGGTGCCGTTTCTTCCGGTATCGACAATCGGCATTGCGGTCGCGCTTTATCTCGGCTTCAAGAGCAACTCTTCCTATGCTCGCTGGTGGGAAGCCCGTCAGATCTGGGGTGCGATCATCAATGACAGCCGCAGCTGGGGCAATCTGGTCTGCCATTTGGTCCATGACGACAGCGGACGGGTGGACCATGGGGCGCAGCTTGATCTGATGCGCCGTCATATTGCGTGGGTAAACGCACTGGCCTACCAGCTGCGGACAACAACCCGCCTGCGTGTGAAGCAACGTACCCGGATTTTCGATTTTCGGCGCGACATGGATCATCACGCGTTTCATCAGCGCAAGGAGAGTTACCTGCGATATCTGGAGCAGGAAGAAATCGATATTGTTGAAAAGTGCGGCAACCCGGCGACGCAGATCATGCGCCTGCAGGGTGCAGACGTGCGGGACCTTGCGCTGGACGGGCAACTGGACTCCATTCGTGAAGTTTCGATGATGGACATGATCACGCGCTTCTATGACAGCCAGGGCAAGGCGGAGCGTATCGACAAGACACCGTTCCCGCGTCAGATCGCCTTTTTCGGCACAGTGTTTACATGGCTGTTCATTGTTCTGCTGCCATTCGGATTTCTCGATGCGTTTCAGGGTGAGGTTGAGCGCCATGCCTTTGATGGCCTTATTGCCCATGAGTACATGTTCGCGCTTGTGCCCTTCACCATGCTGATTTCCTGGGTCTTCTATGTGATGGAGAAGGTCAGCGACTCGACCGAGGACCCCTTTGAGGGTGGCGTGCATGACGTGCCGGTGTCGGCCATCTCGACGACCATCGAGATTGATCTCAAGCAGATGCTGGGTATGGACAACGTTCCTGAACCGCTCCAGCCGATCGATGACGTTCTGTACTGATTTCTGCACCAAACAGGGAATTGGTTAAGGCTGCGTTCACTATTTTTCATGCAGACTTTTGTTTCTGACCGTTGATGGTCACACAAGCAATCTGCGTGAGGGCACATGGCGTTTTGCCAGCTAGCGTATGTAAGCGATGTGAGCAGATCGAACGGGTGCTATCACCCAGATGATCTGAGCCACCTTGTGGCGTGTGCCAGACGCAATAATGTGCGAGACGGCATCACCAGTTTTCTGGTAGCGGGCAATACCGGTTTTGTTCAGTTGATCGAGGGCCCGCGCGTTGCCGTGATGTCTCTGTTTGACCGCCTGGAGAGTGATCCGCGGCACAGCAACCTGGTGCTGCTACACCGGGCAGATGCGAGCTACAGAGCGTTTCCTGATAATCCGATGTGCCTGATGCAGGCAGACCATGAGGCGCTGACGCGGCTTGAGTGCGCTGTGCCGGCGCTGGGGCAGGGCCTGTACTCCAAGCTGACGGCTGAAGCCGCCGGGCTTGCCTGAGTTTCTATTTTGATAGCGGGATGCAGGCGTTACCGGCTGCCTTGAGCGTCTGACAGATGCTGCGGGCAGACGCTTCATCCACGCCCAGATACTTGGCGCGGTAGAGCGTGCCGGTCGCGCGTTGGAGCGGCTGGATCTGCTGTGTTGCCTGCGCCAACTGGGGTGTGACCTTTGTGGCAGCTGCGAGCTGGGCCCTGGCAGCGGCTTCCGAAGAGAAGGCTCCAAGCTGGACACCCCAGTCCCCGGCGACGATGGCGGCAACGGGAGAGGTGGTGCCGGAGGGTGCGACAGGTGCGGGTGCAGGCGCCGGTTTTGCTGATTGTGCCGCATTCAGGGACGCAACAATCATCCGGTCGGCGTCTGCCGCATTGGTGGCATTCCAGACCACTGCGATGACATCACGGTCACCGGCTTTGCCTGTCTTGGCGCGGTTGACCTTTGGTGTCGCATTGGCGGCTGCGATGCTGGAAGAGCTGTTGCCGGAAAGGGCGCTCAGGAAGTTGCGTGGACCCTGATAGGTCTTGCCTTTCCATGCGAAGCTGGTGCCCACAAGGCCCTTGGCGCGCTCCGGGAAGGTGCGCATCAAGGCGAGCGAAAACTGGATCATGTCGCGTGGCGTTGAGAACTGTTTGGGGTTCGGAGCACCGGAAATGTTGGCGAAACTCGTCTGGGTCAATCCCAGTTCCTTTGCCTTGGCGTTCATCATGGTGACAAAGCGGGCTTCAGAGCCGGCGAGGAACTCAGCCAGCACGGCGGCTGCATCATTGGCTGACGCGGCAAGGACGGCATCGAGCGCGTCTCCGGCGGAAATGGTGTCGAAGTGATCAAGGCCGAGCGATGGCTGCGGCTGCTTGATGGCTGTGCCGGAGACAAAAATGTTTGTGGCGGGTTTGACGGTGCCGGCTTCGAAGGCCTCAAACATCAAATAGATGGTCATCAGCTTGGGAAGCGCAGGAGCGTTCTGCCGTGTATCAGCATTGTCCGCGAGAAGGACGTCGCCGTTTCGCGCGTCAATGACAACTGCCGAGGCTGCGGCATTTGCCGCGCTTGAGGCGGAAAATCCCGCAAATCCAAGCAAAATTGCGAATGCATAAGATGCAAATGTCCGCATCACCGAAGTTCCCGTTCTTTGCCGCTGAGTCGCGGCAGGTCCGTCACGTCATACACAGTTTACGGCTTAACCTTACAATCCACTTAAGACGGAATTCAGGCAATTGGCAGCTAGGTGCACTGCCTCAATTGTTCCTTATTCTGGCAACACTTCCTTTACCCCGTTCAACGAGCATGGGCCTGTAATTCCATGTCGGGGAGAGGCCCCAATGATGTCTTTGTCGAATGCTCACAGTTCTGCCAGCTGGTTGCAGCGGGTCCTGTCCAACCGCGAGGCGCTGAATACGGTGCTTGCGGGATTACTCCTGATTGCACTGGCTTTCGGCATGTTCGGTAAGGCGCATGCGGAAGAAGTTGTTGACGAGCTGGGATCCTATGACCGCGAAATGCTCACATCGCTCATTGAAGCCGTCATCGCGGCGGATGAGGGCGATATGATCGTCACGGCGGCTATCCCGGATGCATCCGCACCCGCTTCAAGCCCGCGCAGCATCATCCCGACGCGTCGCGCTGACATTGCAGGCAGCGCTCTTTCAGCAACACCTGCCGCAGCAGTGTCAAAGGCTGATCCTGGTTTTGCGCTTCAGCTCGGCTCCTTTGCCTCTGCTGAAAACGCGCAGCGTGGTTTTGAGCAGGCAAGCAGCAAATATGGTTCCACGCTGGCAGAACACACACTTTATGTTCAGCCCATTGACCTTGGCTCACGCGGTGTATTCCACCGTCTGCGCATCGGTGGATTTGAGAACCTTCCGCAGGCATCCGCTGCCTGCACGACGCTTGGCATTGCCGCTGCGGATTGCATGATCGTGTCGGCTGCGACGCAATAGTGATCTGCCTCAACGCGTGACAACATCTTGCGCGTTAGACATCATGCATTGATCTTGATCCTGCCGCTGTGACAGACCGTCATGGCGGCAGTTTCGTATGTCGGGCAGGGTGGCAAGCAGATGAGCGATACTGACCATCCCCACTTGAAGCGGGCCGTCGGCCCGGTTCTGCTGACCCTCTATGGGATAGGTGTCACCATTGGGGCAGGCATTTACGTCCTGGTGGGTGAAGTCGCCGGCTTGGCCGGGATGGCTGCGCCTGTAGCGTTCGTGCTGGCGGGGATTCTTGCGGGCCTCTCAGCCATCTCCTACGCAGAGCTGTCCACGCGCTTTCCCAAGGCGGGTGGGGAGGCGTCATACGTAAATGCTGCTTTCGCCCGGCCATGGCTGACAACAACTGTCGGTCTTCTGGTTGCATTTTCCGGCATCACATCTTCCGCCGCCGTGCTGCTTGGATTTGTCGGCTACCTGAATGAACTGATTGCTGTTCCTGGATGGATTGCCCTTTGCGGCATCATCGGCTTCCTGGCTGCTGTTACGTTCTGGGGCGTGGCGCAGTCGCTGATCGTGGTGGCGATTACAACGCTGATTGAAATCGGCGGCCTCCTGCTTGTGATCGGGGCGGGGCTACCTGTTCTTGGAGACGTTCCGGCTGCGCTGCCTGATATGTGGCCGGGGCTGGATTCGGCAGTGTGGTTGCTGGTTCTGTCGTCGAGCGTGCTGGCGTTCTTCGCGTTCATCGGCTTCGAGGATATTGTGAATATGGCAGAAGAGGTCAAACAGCCTGACCGCACGCTGCCGATCGCCATCATCACGACACTGATCGTCAGCACACTTCTCTATGCAACGCTCACAGTGATCTCTGTCCTGAGTGTTGACCCTTCAGAGCTCGGGCGAAGCGGGGCACCCTTGGCGCATGTGTTCGAGGCCAGTGGAGGCAACCCTGCGATTTTGAGTTCGATTGCCATTCTGGCTGTGGTGAATGGTGCGCTGATACAGATGATCATGGCATCGCGGCTGTTTTACGGGATGGCGCGGCTTGGGCGGTTGCCGCAAATCCTCGCGCATGTGAATCCGATGACCCGAACGCCGGATGTCGCCATCGTGATTGTTGCTTTTGTGGTGCTGATGTTTGCGCTGACGCTGCCGATTGCCGAACTGGCATCCTATGCCAGCCTTGCCGTGATGGCGGTGTTCTGTCTGGCCAATGCGGCTTTGCTCATGTTGCGCCGCACGAGCGACATTGAACATACAGCATTCACGGCACCCCTGCTTGTGCCGGTGCTTGGGCTCGTCGCCAGCTTTGCGCTGCTGGCCTTTGGGTTGGCGCAGCGGGTCGGCCTGTTGGCCTGACTAAAACCCGCCTGTAGGCCTACTGCGTTGCCGGCACCGGAACTGCTGCGGGTGGGGCAGACGGGACGACCCCGGCGCGGTGCAGATCCTCTATCAGCTTCACATTGACGGGGGCGCCGGCAAGGCGGGCTCTGTAAATCTGAGTGTTTTCCAGAACACGCTGGACGTAGTTGCGGGTCTCTGAGAACGGAATTTGTTCCACCCAGTCGATGGGATCAATGCCCGGTGTGCGCGGGTCCCCATAGGTTGCAATCCATTCATTCACGCGGCCGCCACCTGCGTTGTAGGCGGCAATGGTGAGAATGTAAGAGCCGCCGAATTCGTCCAGCAGGTCGCCCAGATGGGTGATCCCGATCCGGGCGTTGTAGGTTGGATCAGTGAGCAAGCGGGATTTGCTGTAGGGCAGGCCGTAAGCGTTGGCCGTGCGTTTGGCGGTTCCCGGCATCAGCTGCATGAGGCCGCGGGCACCGGCGTGGCTGACGGCCTGCGGGTTAAACTCACTTTCCTGGCGCGATATACCGAATGCCAGGGCGCGTTCAACCGGTGAGCCTGCCGAGGGAACATCCGGCAGCGCATTGGTCGGGTAAGCGTAGTCCGGAAGTTCGATACCCTTGCGCGAGGCAATCTTTGCGGTCCGCACTGCGAGGTTTGGACGTCCCGCAATTTTGAGCCATTGCGCCATGGCTTCCAGATCGCCGGCATCCGTCAGGTAGCGCGACAGGTGGTAGAAGAACGCGGTGACGAGTTTTTCTTCGCCAAGGGCGTTCAGCATCTTCATGGCGGCTACGGCGCTCGATGTATTGAACGTGGCGGGTGTCTGGCGGCCGGAGGACACAATACTGATAGCGTTGTCACCACCCAGTAGGGACTGACGGGCAAGCTGGCCGTAGAAGGTCGTGTCGTGCTCGGCGGCGAGCTTGTAGTAGAAGCCGGCGTCAGCGGCGCGGCCATCGGCCTGGGCTGCGCGCCCGGCCCAGTATTCGGCGCGGGCCTTGCTGATGGGCGTGCGCACATTTGCGGCCAGTGTCCGGAAGTGAAAATAGGCGGCTGTGGGATCGTTCAGGAATCTCAGCGCGATCCAGCCTGCCAGCCATTCGCCTTCGGCAAAAGACACGCCGGATGACATGCCGTGATTGCGCACCAGATCATAGGCTGTGCGATAGTCGCGTTCCTTGATGAGACGCCGGGCATGCAGATGGCGTTCGCGCCAGAATTCGTCCGGGCGCACCATTTCTTCACCGGTTGTGGGCGCACGAAGAATGAGGGGTACTGCATCGTTTGGTGCGCCATTGCGGCGGCGCCAGCGGGCCCGCTCCAGCAACAGGCCGGGGTCGTTGACGAGGTTTGAGGGGACGGCATCGATTGCGCTGTCGACGCCGGCGCTGCGTCTGGCGAGGCGAATTCGGGCTTCCGCCAGGGCGGCGTGGTCTGCGCCCACGAGGGACGCCATCTGCCTGGCGTCGGTTGCGTCCTTGTCCCACAGCAGTCTGTCAAGGCGGGCGATATGGTCCTCGCGCCGCAGGGTGTTGCGGTGCTGCGCGATGATCTGTGCTTCGCGGGCGCTCGAGAAATCATGATCAATCCACCCGGACCGGACCATTTCCCGGCCGCGGTCGGTATCTCCGGCTTCGATCAGGGCTTCGCCAAAGCGGATTTTGCCTTCACCGGTCAAAGGTGGGTTCAGATCAAACCAGGACAGAAGAGACCCGGTATCCGTGTTTTCCAGAAGAAGGGCTTCTTCCGCGCGGCGTTCGAGCCGGTCACGGCGTGGCCAGTCAGGATTGCTGGTGAGGAAGGTTGAAATCTCGATGCTGCTGGCACCGGAGTTGCGGTCCTGCAGTTCAAGCCAGCGGATGATCTTGCGGGATGTTTCATCCTTGATGCGCTGGGAGGTACTGCGTGCGGTGACCCAGTCTCCTGACTGGGCATCCGTGAGGGCAGAACGGACCAGTGTGTAGTCTGCATATGTCAGGTTGAGCCCGGGCAGAGGCACAATCGCATTGGGATCCACGGCAGGCGGGGTCGGGCGTTCTGTTGGAACCGCCTGCGCGTGACCGCTTGCATATGTGGCCGGCAGCACGGAAATGGCCAGCAGGGCCGCGCCGCATAGGGTTGCGCGGCGTTTCAAGGAGCGGAAGGAGGGGAGGAGCATCTTCACTACCAGTACAGAACTGTTCGGGGTGGATGGTGACAGTTTAACCGCGAATTGTGTCGGGCGGGCGATGCATTTCATCAAATCGTGGAGATTGAGCCCCTCGGCCGCGCTTTCTTGCATATGAGGCAGTCAGGTACCTATCAGCCGTTGCGGCTGACGCTGTGTTCCCATAATGTCCGCGCCCGCACTGAGTTTTGCTGCTAACGGCATGATGTGCGCGTTTTTCCTTCTTTTTCTTCAGGGACCAGACCGATGTTCAAAGGCTCAATTGTCGCTCTCATCACACCGTTTGATGGTGAGAATGTGGACGAGAAAGCGCTGCGCGGTCTGGTGGACTGGCATGTGGCCGAGGGGACGCATGGCATTGTTCCCTGCGGGACCACGGGTGAAAGCCCGACATTGAGTCACGATGAGCACAAGCGCGTCGTGGAAATTGTCGTGGATCAGGCCGCTGGGCGCGTACCCATCATGGCGGGCACCGGCTCAAACGCCACCGCTGAAGCCATTGAGTTTACGCAGCATGCCGCTGAAACAGGTGCGCAGGGTGCGCTTGTTGTCACGCCGTACTACAACAAGCCGACGCAGGAAGGGCTGTACCAGCACTACCTGGCAATTGCTGACAGCGCTGACATCCCGATTTTCATCTACAACGTGCCGTCGCGCAGCGTCGTTGACATGAGCGTCGAGACGATGGCGCGGCTGGCGAAGCACAAGAACATTGTCGGTGTGAAGGATGCGACAGCTGAGCTTGATCGCGTGTTGCTGACCCGTGCGGCCATCGGCCCGGACTTCATTCAACTGACCGGTGAGGACGCAAGCGCACTTGCGCATCACGCGATGGGCGGTGCGGGGTGTATCTCAGTTACGGCCAACGCGGCGCCGGCTGCATGTGCTGAATTTCAGAATGCGTGCATGGCCAAGGACTATGACCGGGCACTGCAGATTCAGGACCGGCTGATAGCGCTGCATGAGGCAATGTTCTGTGAAACAAGCCCAGCGCCGGTGACCTATGCCTGCCACCTTCTTCGCCAGACGGCCAACACGGTCCGCCTGCCTTTGGTTCCAGCATCCAGCGCAGCTGAGGCACAGGTGCGTGACGCCCTGACCAAGGCTGGACTGCTCAACAGCTGATGCGTCAGCGACAGGACCCGTTCTCATGGCAGCGAAGAAGAAAGGCGCATCGGTACAGTTCAAGGTTGCAGCTGAAAACCGCAAGGCGCGCCACGCATATGAGATCGGGGACACCCTCGAGACGGGTGTCATGCTTCAGGGCACCGAGGTCAAATCGCTGCGGGATGGCCGGTCGAACATCGCTGAAAGCTATGCGTCGATTGAGAATGGTGAGCTGTGGCTGATCAACAGCTACATCCCTACCTATGATGCGGCGAGCCGGTTCAACCACGCGCCACGGCGGCCGCGCAAGCTTTTGGTTCATGCCCGTGAACTGGCAAAGCTGCATGCAGCCGTCCAGCGCGACGGGATGACCCTTGTGCCGCTCAAGCTGTACTTCAATGAGAAGGGTCGTGCCAAACTTGAACTGGCGATTGCCCGTGGCCGCAAGGCGCATGACAAGCGGCAGGCAGACAAGAAGCGTGACTGGCAGCGCGACAAGGCGCGGATCATGCGGGAGCGGGGATAGTGTGCTGCCTGCTCAGGATTCAAGTTCGTCCGTAATCTGAGCAAACACGTTTTCAAACATTTCTTCTGTCAGCCGCCCGGTGTTCGTGTTGTAGCGCGAGCAGTGATAGCTGTCGTACAGGATCAATCCGTCCAGATCATGCCGGCTTGCGTGGCCGAAAGGGTAATCAGCCAGCCGGCATCCACGCATGCGCAATACGCTTTCATGGGCAATGCGGCCAAGGGCCAGCATATGGGTAAGCCGAGGCAGGGCGTTGATCCGGCCAATGAGGAACGCGCGGCAGGTGTGGATTTCGGCGGGCGTCGGCTTGTTTTGTGGCGGGACGCAGCGGACCGCATTGGTGATCATTGCGTTGTGCAATGTCAGTCCATCGTCGGGGCGTGCTGCATAGGTGCCGCGTGTGAACCCGAACTTGCCAAGCGTTGCGTAGAGGAGGTCACCGGCATAATCACCGGTGAAGGGTCTGGCTGTCTTGTTGGCGCCCTGAAGCCCCGGGGCGAGGCCCACGATCAGCAGGCGTGCATCCGGGTCGCCGAAAGATTCGACGGGGCCGTTGTGCCAGTCGGGGTGTTTTTTCCGATTGGCTTCATGAAACTCAACCAGCCGGGGGCAGTGAGGACAGTCATAGTCCGGCTCTGCCGTTGGCGGAATGTCGGGGATTTTCGTCTTAGGTGCGCGACTCATGCGCGATCCTAACCAGCTTCGACTTCATCCTCATAGTCGTAGTATTCGTCGTCGTCCGCGGCTGCGTTGTGGCGGGTGCCGTTGGCGCCATTTGTGCCGTTGGCACTGCGTCCGATCACGTCCTGCAGGCTTTGAAGTTCAATGAAACGGTCAGCCTGCCGCCGCAATTCGTCAGCGATCATCGGCGGTTGGGATTTGATTGTTGAAATGACCGTCACCCGCACGCCCTTGCGCTGGATGGCCTCGACCAGTGACCGGAAGTCTCCGTCACCGGAGAACAGGATCATGTGATCGATGTGTTCCGCCATTTCCATGGCATCCACCGCGATCTCTATGTCCATGTTTCCCTTGATGCGCCGGCGGCCCTGACTGTCGGTGAACTCCTTGGTGGGCTTGGTCACCATGGTGTAGCCGTTGTAGTCCAGCCAATCGATCAGCGGGCGCAGTGGCGAGTACTCGGCATCTTCGTTGAGTGCGGTGTAGTAGAAGGCCCGGATGAGATTGACGCGGGTCGTGAACTCAGCGAGGAGGCGCTTGTAATCAATGTCAAAATCAAGCGCTTTGGTGGCTGAATACAGGTTGGCACCGTCAATAAAAAGCGCGGTGCGGTCGGAAGATTTGAAGTCCACGAGACAAGCTCCGTGTAATGAAATGGGCGCGAATGCGCTGACTATTCAAAGGGAATTAGTTCGATCTCGGAGTATGGAAAGAGCTGGTGGAACACAAATCAGTGATTGGTGAACGGGTCTTTGTGGCGTTCGGGGCGAATCTGGCCGGGCCGGCCGGGATGCCGGTGGACACATTTCGGGCAGCAGCGCGGCTCATGGGCCGTCGCGGGCTATCGGTTGTGGCGTCTTCGTCGCTTTACGCGAGCGATCCTTGGGGTGGGATCCGGCAGCCGGTCTTCTTCAACGGCGTGTGGGAACTGCGTTCCCTGATAGGGCCGCAAACCCTGCTCAAGACGCTTCTGGACGTTGAACGGCAACTGGGCCGTCGCCGAAGGGTGCGCTGGGGACCAAGGGTTCTGGATCTTGATCTGCTGATTTTTGGCGGAATTGCAGGGAATTGGCGCGCGACATCTGAGGTGGCGGTTGATCTGGAGTTGCCCCATCCACGGATGGACCAGCGCGCCTTTGTGCTGCTGCCGCTGGCGGAACTGGGGCCAGATCTTCAGCCCTGGGGAGAGAGAGGCCCAACCGTGGCGCAACAGGCGGCGAAGCTTGCCGTTAGCGACCGCCTGACAGTCAGAAAGGTGAGCTGAGGGCGGCGGTTTGCCTGGACTTCCAAAAGGGTTGATTTTGCCCCGTAACCCTTGCGTTTGTGCAGTGCAGCGGTTAGGAGAGAGGTTCGGAAAAACTTTTGCCTTGCCCTGCGGCGACGCCAATGCGCTCAGGGCCAAGGTTTTTGCGTCCGATTTTCCGGCTTGAGGCATCGCGTTTTTCGCTGAACCCGGCCCGGTCCGGACGTACACAGGAGCAGATATATGGCCCGCGTTACTGTTGAAGACTGCATCGACAAGGTCCCGAACCGTTTTGAGCTGGTGCTTCTTTCTTCACGCCGTGCTCGTGCGATGTCTTCAGGCGCTGCGCTGACGATCGACCGTGACAATGACAAGAACCCGGTCGTGGCCCTTCGTGAGATTGCCGAAGAAACCGTTGATTGCGACGAACTGCGCGAAGACGTGATCGCCGGCCTGCAGCGCCACGCGATGACCGAAGCCAGCGAAGATCTGCCGGAAGATGATGATGCGGTTCCGCTTCAGCTTGGCATGGAATCCCGCGCCGACGACATGCCGGCCGGTGACAGCTTCGGCAGCCGCGACATGAGCGACGAAGATCTGCTTCGTGCCCTGCATGATGCAGGTGAAAAGACCGCAGAACGCCCAGCAGGCACAGATGAGGAATACCCGGACCTCTAGGCCCAAGAAGCCGCCGGTTAAAAACCGGATCGTTGACGTCGGGTCCGATGTGGCCAGCGGCGGGGCGGCTGCACATCCGGTTGTTGCTGACATCGACAAGCCGGTTCTCACAACGAATGCTGATCGGAAATATCGCCCCATGGTTCGCCAGTACGAACTGGTTGAGCGGGTAAAATCCTATTATCCGACTGCGGACGAGGGCCTGCTGAACCGGGCCTATGTCTACGCGATGAAGATGCACGGATCGCAGAAGCGTGCATCCGGCGATCCGTATTTTTCGCATCCGCTCGAAGTGGCGGGCATCCTCACCGATCTCAAGCTTGACCCGGCCACAATCGTGACAGCCTTGCTGCATGACACGATCGAGGACACCCAGGCGACGCATGATGAAATTGCGGAACTCTTTGGCGAGGAGATTGCCCAGCTGGTGGATGGTGTCACCAAGCTGACGCGGCTTGAACTTACCAGTGAGGAAACCAAGCAGGCGGAAAACTTCCGCAAGCTCATTCTTGCAATCTCCAAAGACGTGCGCGTGCTTCTGGTGAAGCTTGCGGACCGGCTGCACAACATGCGGACGCTGGCCCACATCCGCAAACCGGCCAGCCGGCATCGCATTGCCCAGGAAACCATGGACATCTATGCGCCGCTTGCCGGCCGCATGGGCATGCAGAGTTTTCGAGATGAACTTGAAGACCTCTCCTTTGCGGAATTGCAGCCGGAAGCCCGGCAGGCAGTCAAATCGCGCCTTGATCAGAAGCAGGAAAGCAGCCGCGAACTGGTTATGCGGATCGCGGACGAGATCAAGAAGCGGCTTGCGGAAGTCGGCATTGAGGCTTGGGTCTCGGGGCGTACCAAGAAAGCCCATTCCATCTGGAAGAAGATGGAGCGCAAGTCCATTTCGCTTGAGCAGCTGTCTGACATTTACGGCTTCCGAGTCGTGGTGGACAGCGTGGACGACTGCTACCGGGCGCTTGGCATTCTGCATTCCACGTGGCCTGTGGTTCCCGGCCGGTTCAAGGACTATATCTCGACACCCAAAGGGAACAATTACCGCTCAATCCACACCACTGTTGTCGGGCCTGAACGGGAACGCGTCGAGATGCAGATCCGGACACTGGAAATGCATGAGGTGGACGAGTATGGAGTCGCCGCACACTGGTTCTACAAGGACTATGTAGAAAACGGCCCGAAGAAAAACGTCTCCGCATCAGATGAGCTGGTGGCGCCGTTCAGGTGGCTGCGCCAGGTTGTCGAGTTGCTGGAGCATGGCTCGACGCCTGAAGAATTCCTTGAGCACACCAAGCTCGAAATGTTTCAGGACCAGGTGTTCTGTTTCACACCCAAGGGCAGGTTGATCGCGTTGCCGCGCGGGGCCACGCCCATCGACTTTGCTTATGCGGTGCATACGGAGCTTGGTGACCGCTGTGTGGGTGCGCAGGTCAACGGACGCCACGTGCCTTTGCGCGAAGCGCTGCACAATGGTGATGAAGTTGAGATCATCGCGACCGAACAGCAGGTGCCGCCTCCGGGCTGGGAAGACATCGTCAAGACCGGCAAGGCGCGGGCCGCCATTCGTGCCCATCGGCGGCGTGCGGAGCGTGATGAACACATACGGCTGGGCCGCGGAATAATTGAAGCGGCCCTGCGTGCGGAGGGTCTGCCGCGGGATGAAGCAGCCCTTGAGGTGGCGCTTCATGACATGCAGACCGTCTCGATTGAGAACCTATTTGAGCAGGTGGGCCGGTCGACGCTGAATGTGGACAGCGTTGTGCAGATCATGATGCGGCACTTCACTCCTGAAACCACTTCCCGCCGTCCAAAGATGAAGGGCGCGCGGGTTGCTGCTGCGGCTGGAAAGGCGCGTGAGGCGGGGCGGGTACCGCGACGCAGACCCGATGCTGTTCCGATCACCGGGGCGGGGCCGGGGACGGGCGTGACACTGTCAGCCGTTTCCATGCCGATTCCCGGGGACCGTGTGGTCGGCATTGTTCAGCCGGGGCAGGGTGTGGAGGTGTTTCGCATCGATAGTCCGTCTCTTGCTGAATATGATGATGAGCCAGACAGGTGGATTGATCTTGCCTGGGACATTGACCCTGAAGAACACAGGCTGTTCCCGGCGCGGGTTATTCTGACGCTTGCCAACACGCCGGGTGCGCTTGGCGAAGTCGCCACGATTACCGGCAAGTACGGGGCCAATATCGACAATCTGATCACCACGGACCGGCGGCCTGACTTCTATGAGATGGTGGTGGATATCGGCGTAGAAGGCGCCAAGCACCTTGAGCGGTTGCTGACGGGCCTGCGCGCCCTCAAATGTGTGTCCTCGGCAACGCGGGTATACGGCTAGGTCTGTTTTCAGGTCCGGTCTGGTTTGCTATTGAGCGCCCATGACAGATTCAGCACTCAGCCTCGACGACGTCCTTGACGAATTCCGCGCTGCCGGCGCGTTGTTGCAGGGACATTTCATTCTCTCCTCCGGACGCCATTCCGATACCTACCTTGAGAAAAACAAGGTGTTCATGGACCCGGCGCGAACGGAAAAGCTTGCCGCCGCCCTTGCTGCCAAAATCCGGACGCAACTTGGAGACGGCATTGATGTGGTCGTCGCACCAGCCGTTGGTGGCATTATTCCGGGATATGAAATGGCCCGGCAGCTCGGGCTGCGGTCGATGTTTACCGAGCGCGAAGAGGGCAAATTCGTGTTCCGGCGGAACTTTACGCTGGAGCCGGGGGAGCGCGTGCTGATGGTGGAGGACATCGTCACAACAGGGCTGTCATCGCGCGAATGCCTTGCGGCCATCCGGGACGCAGGCGGGACGCCTGTTGCCGCGGCCTGCTTTGTGGACCGTTCAGGCGGGAAGGCAGATCTGGGCGTCCCACTCATTCCGCTCGCGCAGCTCGATGTGCCCAGCTACGCGCCGGATGAGTTGCCTGAGGCGCTGGCCGCCATTCCGGCAGTGAAGCCGGGCAGCAGAAATCTCAAGGCTTAGGCTGGCCGCAAGGCCCGCATAGCTGGGGCGCTTGTCGTTGCGGTTTACATTGCCGGCCTGCCGCACCATTTTTGTGCCATGAGCAAGAACATCCTGCGCCTCGGCGTTAACATTGATCACGTGGCCACCATCCGTAATGCGCGTGGTGGGCAGCATCCTGACCCCGTGCGCGCTGCTGAAATTGCGGCCAAGGCCGGGGCGGATGGCATAACGGCGCATCTGCGGGAAGATCGCAGGCACATTTCCGATACCGACATCGACCGGCTGATGGAAAATCTGTCGTTGCCTCTCAACCTCGAGATGGCGGCAACGGAAGAGATGCTGGAGATCGCCCTCAAGCATAAACCGCACGCCTGTTGTCTGGTACCGGAACGCCGGGAGGAACTCACCACCGAAGGCGGTCTTGATGCGGCTGCGCAACACAATCAGCTGGCACCCTATGTGAGCAAGCTGGTGAGTGCTGACATCCGTGTGTCGTTGTTCGTCAATCCGGACAGGGTGCAGCTTGCGGTAGCCAAGGCCATGGGGGCTCAGGTCGTGGAGCTTCATACGGGCTCCTACTGCGATGCGCTTAATGATGGCGATGCTGAGAAGGCGGCCGCGGAGCTTGGGCGGTTGCAGCAGGCGGCGCGGGAAGGCCATGAGATGGGTCTGGAAATGCATGCCGGCCACGGCATCACATTTGACGGGGTAGGGGCGATTGCCGCCATTCCCGAACTTGTCGAGCTGAACATCGGGCATTTCCTTATTGGAGAAGCCATCTTCGGCGGGCTTGATTCAACTATCAGGCGGATGCGCTCTCTCATGGATGCTGCGCGGTCTGCCACCATAACCGCGACTGCATGAGGCCATCATGATTTTGGGCATCGGGAATGACCTGATCGACATCCGCCGCATCGACAAGACACTGGAGCGGTTTGGTGACCGGTTCATCCAGCGCATTTTCACGGATATCGAACAGGCAAAATCCGAGCGGCGACTGAACAGGTCGGCCTCCTATGCCAAGCGGTTTGCGGCCAAGGAAGCGTGTTCAAAAGCCCTTGGCACCGGCCTGCGGCAGGGAACGTTCTGGCGTGACATGGGCGTTGCCAATCTGCGCAGCGGCAAGCCGACCATGGTGCTGACCGGTGGGGCACTTGGTCATCTTGAGCGGATGACGCCTGAGGGTATGGTTGCACAGATTGATCTGACGATTACCGATGACATGCCGCTGGCACAGGCCATTGTGATTATCTCTGCCGTTCCTCTTAAAACGTGATATCGACCGCGCCATGACGACTGACACAGGCCCTTTCAAAGTTGCAGCGCTCTACCACTTCGCCGTGGTGGAAGATCCCGCTGCCCTGCGTCCGGACATTCTGGAGATATGTGTCCGGAACGGCCTCAAGGGAACAATCCTGCTGGCGCCGGAAGGCATCAACGGCACTGTCGCGGGTCCTGCGGACGGCATAGACGCCGTGATTGCCTATCTGCAGGCACGTCCGGAGTTTCCGGGGCTGGAAGTAAAGTATTCAACAGCAGACGCCATGCCGTTCCTGCGCATGAAAGTTCGGCTCAAAAAAGAGATCGTGAGCATGGGTGTGGACGGCGTCGATGCCGCTCATGACAAGGGGGAGTATGTCGACCCCCAGGACTGGAACGACGTTGTCGCTGATCCCGACACCATCCTGATTGACACCCGCAACGGGTATGAAGTGGCAATCGGTACTTTCGAGGGAGCAATTAATCCGGATACGGAGACATTCAGGGATTTTCCTGCCTGGTTTGATGAGTTTTCCAAGACCCTTCCCAAGGGCGCAGGTGAGGCTCCAAAGATCGCGATGTTCTGCACCGGCGGTATCCGCTGCGAGAAAGCCACGGCCTATGTGAAGGCCCAGGGTTTTGGAGATGTGCGGCATCTCAAGGGCGGCATTCTCAAATATCTGGAAAACGTTCCTGAAGAGACGAGCAGCTGGAATGGTGACTGCTTCTTGTTCGATCAACGGGTGGCCGTTGGGCATGGTCTCAAGCAGAGTGACTATGACCAGTGTTTCGCCTGCCGGATGCCGCTGAACGCGGAAGAGCGGGCTTCCGACAAGTACATTCCCGGAGAGGCCTGTCCGCATTGTCATGACACGCGTACAGAAGCGCAGCGGAAGCGATATCGTGAACGTCAAAGGCAGATACACCACGCACGCGAGCGAGGTCTGTCGCATCTGGGAAGCAAATGAGTACGTTGCCGCTTCTCTACAGCTTCCGGCGCTGTCCCTATGCGATGCGGGCACGTATGGCGTTGCTGGCAAGTGGGACACCGGTTCGTTTGCGTGAAGTGGTGCTGCGCGACAAGCCTGATGAAATGATAGAGGTGTCGCCTAAAGCAACGGTGCCGGTCCTGGTTCTGGAAGACGGGCGCGTGATTGATGAAAGCCTTGAGGTGATGCGTTGGGCGCTGGCGCACAATGACCCTCACGACTGGCTGAAAGATCTGGACGCCAGTCTCGCGCTGATTGTTGAGGCGGACAGCGGCTTCAAGGACAATCTGGACCGCTACAAATATCCCACGCGCTACGAGGGTGTGGACCCTGATGAGCAACGCGACGAGGGCCTTGCCTTTCTGAAGACCCTGGACGGGATGATTTCCGGCAAAGGCCAATTGCTCGGCGCTGAGCCGCGACTTGCGGACTATGCGATTTTTCCGTTCATCCGGCAGTTCGCCAACACAGACCGGGGATGGTTTGACCAGCAGCCGCTTGCCGCGCTGCACCCGTGGCTGGAGGAGCATCTTGCGTCAGAGACATTTACGGATGTGATGTCCAAATACCCGCAATGGAAGACCGGTGACGAAGAACCGGTGTTTGCCGAGCGGTCGTTTGAAGGGGCTTAGGTCCTCAAAACATTGCGATTTGGGCGATTTGGGGCTATCAGCGCCACATATATGGCAATTCTTCATGGTATTCGGGCACACTTGATCGAATCCGGCATGGTTTTTCACATGTCTGAATGAAGGTGCCTGACAGTCTGGGTGGAAAGCTTGTGAGCATGACGGACAAGACGAATACCGCGCACTCCAGCGGTGTGATGGAGACAATGCGCACCGTGGGCTACGCGCTGCTGATTGCGCTGGTCATCCGGGCGTTGCTGTTTCAGCCGTTCTCAATCCCGTCCGGCTCGATGCTGTCGACATTGCTGATCGGTGACTATCTGTTCGTCTCCAAATACGCTTATGGCTACTCCAAGCACTCGCTGCCATTCAGCCCGCCGATTTTCTCAGGCCGCATTCTCGGTGCCGAACCTGAGCGGGGCGATGTCGCGGTCTTCAAACTGCCGACAGACGGGCGGACTGACTACATCAAACGCGTTGTTGGTTTGCCCGGTGACCGCATTCAGATGCGTGACGGTCAGCTCTTCATCAATGACGAAGCCGTGCCGCGTGAGCGGGTTGAAGACTTCGTGGAAGAAGACCGGTTCGGAAACATCCGCCGGGTGGCGCGCTATCGCGAGACGCTCTCCAACGGCAAGAGTTATCTGACACTTGATCAGGTGCGCGGCAGTTCAGGCGACAATACGGGTGTCTTTACGGTTCCGGCCGGCCATTTCTTCATGATGGGGGACAACCGGGACAACAGTCAGGACAGCCGGGTGCCGGGAGCTGTCGGCTATGTGCCCTATGAGAACCTGGTGGGCCGCGCTGAATTCATCTTCTACTCCACGGACGGGTCCGCCCGCTTCTGGGAGTTCTGGCAGTGGCCCAGCGTGACGCGCTGGGGCCGTATCGGGCAGGGCGTCAATTGACGCGCAAGCCGTCCCGAAAACCCAGGACCGCCCCTCAACAAGACGCTGCGGATGCGGGTGAGCTGGCAACCCGTCTGCAGCACAGTTTTGAGAACCCGGATCTGCTGGACCGCGCCCTGACCCATGCGAGCGCAACGCCGGTATCAGGTCCTGACAATGAGCGGATGGAGTTTCTCGGTGACCGGGTGCTTGGTCTGGTGATTGCTGACGAGCTGCTCAAACGCTTCCCGTCCGCAGAAGAAGGTGAAATGGCGCCGCGTCTCAACAAGCTGGTGCGCCGTGAGACCTGTGCCGATGTTGCGCGCGACATTGGCCTTGGCCGGTTTCTTCATCTGGCGCCGGCTGAGGTCGCACAGGGCGGGCGTGAGAAGACGGCCATTCTGGCCAATGCCATGGAAGCGGTCATTGCCGCCATCTATATGGACGGTGGTCTGGATCCGGCGCGGGTGTTCATTCTATCTGCTTGGGACAAGGCTTTTGATGCCGTCGCTCAGATACCCCGCGACGCCAAGACCGTGTTGCAGGAGCAGCTACACACGCTTGGTCTCACGCACCCCAGATATTCGGTTGTCGGCCAACAGGGCTCGGACCATGCACCGGTCTTTGAAGTTGAGGTGAATGCGGGCAGTGCCGGTATAGCCCGCGGCACAGGCCCATCAAAACGCACTGCCGAGCAGGCGGCGGCCTCCGCGCTGCTGACGAAACTGGAAAACGATACATGAGTGAGCAGACATCCGTTCCCCCCCAAGGCGCCACGCGGGCCGGGTTTGTGGCCCTGATCGGCGCGCCGAACGCTGGCAAGTCAACTCTGCTCAACCAGTTGATCGGGCAGAAGCTGGCGATTGTGACCCACAAGGCCCAGACGACCCGCACGCGCATTCGCGGCATCACGATGGAAGGGACAAGCCAGCTGGTGTTCGTGGACACGCCGGGCATCTTTGCGCCCAAACGCAGGCTTGATAAAGCCATGGTGTCTGCTGCCTGGGGCGGTGCGGACGATGCGGATGTGACCGCGCTCATTGTGGATGCCAAGCGCACGCGCCCTGACCATGAGGGCTTCATCGCCATTCTGGACAGTCTGGCCAATGCCTCACATCCCTGCCTGCTGGTCCTCAACAAGGTGGATGAGGCCCCCCGTGAGCGTTTGATGGAGCTGGCGGCGGCGGCCAATGAGAAAGCCACCTTCGCCGACACATTCATGATTTCGGCGCTCAACGGCAGTGGTGTCGACGATTTGCGCAAACGGCTGGCTGAGATGGTGCCCGAGGGGCCGTATCTTTACCCGGAGGACCAGGTTGCTGATTTGTCCCAGCGGGTTCTTGCCTCAGAGATCACACGGGAGAAGCTGTTCCTGCGCCTGCATGATGAGTTGCCCTATGCCACCACGGTTGAAACCGAAGGCTGGACGGAGCGCAAAGACGGGTCGATCAAGATTGATCAGGTCATCTATGTGGAGCGGCCCGGCCAGAAGGGGATAGTGCTGGGTAAGGGCGGTGCGGCGATCAAGGAAATCGGCCAGCTGGCCCGTAAGGACATTGAGGAGGCGCTGGGCATCAAGGCGCACCTGTTCCTGTTTGTGAAAGTCCGGGAGAACTGGGCGGACGATCCTGAGCGATACCGGATGATGGGTCTGGATTTTCCGTCGATGTAATGCTGCGGTTACGATGATCGCCAGCTTAACAAATGTTCAGTTTTCCACAGCACTGGATAAGCCGGTGCATAGTCGCATTTTTGTTGTCGTTCTGTCTTAATCAAACCAGCTAAGCCATTGATTTCTATAAAATGACTGTGCGACTCGCTTGTCATGTTTCGAGCATCGGGAGGATGCGGCACCGCCTATGGACTGGTCCGATGAAGGCATCGTTCTGCATGTGCGTGCCCACGGGGAAAGCTCTGCCATTCTGGAGCTCCTGACCCGTGACCATGGGCGGCATATGGGCCTTGTGCGGGGGGGTGGCTCAAAGCGGATGCGCGGCGTGCTTCAGCCCGGAAACACGCTGAGTGTGAGCTGGCGCGCCCGCCTGCAGGAGCATTTGGGCAATTACACCGCAGAACCGCTGACCCAGCGTGTGGCCACGGTGCTGTCTGACCGCAAGGCGCTGGCTGGTCTTACGTCGGCCGCGGCTTTGGCGAGTGCTGCCCTGCCGGAGCGTGAGGCGCACCCCCGGGTGTATGACGGGCTGACGATCCTGCTGGATTCCCTTGAAGACAAGGATGCATGGCCGGCCATTCTGGTGCGCTGGGAACTTGGCCTGCTCGAAGACCTTGGGTTTGGTCTTGATCTGTCCGCCTGTGCGCTGACCGGCGAAACGGAAAATCTGGCCTATGTGTCGCCGCGCTCAGGCCGCGCAGTTACGTCGCAAGCTGCGGGGACCTACAAGGAGCGGCTGCTCCCGTTGCCAGGATTTCTGACCGGCGCAGGGACGGCTGATGGCAGAGATGTGCAGGATGGCCTGCGTCTGACCGGCTTCTTTCTGGAAAAACGGGTTTTTGCGCCGTCTGACAAGTCACTTCCCCTGCCACGCATTGCCCTGCCGGATGCGCTGGCCGACTAGCTGCTCAGGCTGGCGCCGACCAGCGTGACGCCTGCCATGATCGCGAAGAGGGCGGTGCCGGCGTAGAGGGGTGTATTTGTGACGTTGCGGCGCGTGAGCTGCAGCTGACGCCAGGGAATAACCAGGACGGCCGGGAGGATAAGCAGGCTTCCTGCACCGGCGGCCAGCTTGGTGCCGCCCTCCATCGTCAGTGTAAAAGCTGCAGACTGGGGGATGCCGTAGCTGGCCAAAGCTGCTGTCAGCAGGGCGGCGACTACCATAAACAACCAGTACTGGCGGTTGGACATCATCGAACCGTCCCTGTTTTCAGTCACATTTTGGGCCCCACGGCTGCTTGACCGCCGCTTTGCGACGGGGGACCAAATACACTGAGTAGAATAGCTTGATTCGAGTCGCAGATCGCTTGGCGCGGTCCCGCGGGCCGGATTGAGCCCGACCGAACCGTCCCCTGGAGCGACATGAGCAAGCCGACCACTCCCCCTGAGAATGCCCGCCCCATAGCGCTGCGAGAAGCGCTTGAGGAGCGATATCTTGCCTATGCGCTCTCCACCATCACCCAGCGTGCTCTGCCGGACGTCCGGGATGGTCTGAAGCCGGTGCAGCGGCGGCTGCTGTTTGCCATGCGGCAACTCAAGCTTGATCCGAATACAGGCTTCAAGAAGTGTGCCCGTGTGGTGGGTGAAGTCATCGGCCGGTACCACCCGCATGGTGACCAGTCGATCTATGATGCTCTGGTCCGTCTGGCGCAGGACTTCGCCCAGCGTTACCCCATGGTCGAAGGGCAGGGGAATTTCGGCAATATCGACGGCGATAACGCCGCCGCCATGCGGTACACCGAAAGTCGCATGACGGAAGTCGCCCGGCTAATGCTCGAGGGCCTCGACGAAGACACCGTTGATTTCCGAGACACCTATGATGGCGAGGACGAAGAGCCGGTTGTGCTGCCGGGTGCGTTCCCCAATCTGCTGGCCAACGGGACCACCGGCATTGCCGTCGGCATGGCGACGTCCATACCGCCGCACAATGCCGCCGAACTGGTTGATGCTTCGCTGCATCTCATCAAACAGCCAAATGCGCGTGACGATACACTGCTCAAATATGTGCCGGGGCCGGATTTCCCGACCGGTGGTGTTCTGATTGAGCCGGCGGAAAATATCGCGGAAGCCTATCGCACGGGGCGAGGTTCTTTCCGCCTGCGCGCCCGCTGGCACAAGGAAGACACTGGCCGTGGTGGCTACCAGATCGTTGTCACGGAGATGCCGTATCAGGTTCAAAAGGCGCGGTTGATTGAGCGGGTCGCGGACCTGCTGCAGTCCAAGAAGCTGGCCCTGCTGGGCGATATTCGAGACGAGTCGGCGGAAGACGTGCGGCTGGTTCTGGAGCCCAAGACGCGGACGATTGATCCTGAAGTCCTGATGGAAAGCCTGTTCCGCGCGACAGATCTGGAAGTGCGCATACCGCTTAACATGAATGTGTTGAGTGCGACACAGGTCCCGCAGGTCATGAGCCTCAAGGACGTGCTACGTGCTTTTCTTGATCACCGGCGGGTGGTGCTGCAGCGGCGGACAAAATTCCGTTTGGGCAAGATTGCCCATCGTCTGGAAGTGCTCGAAGGCTACCTGGCGGCCTATCTCAATCTGGACGAAGTCATCCGGATCATCCGTGAAGAGGATGAGCCCAAGAAGGAGCTCATCAAGGCCTTCAAGCTGACGGATGTGCAGGCTGAAGCCATTCTCAACATGCGCCTGCGCTCCCTGCGCAAGCTGGAAGAGATGGAAATCAAGGGTGAGCACAAGGATCTGACGGCTGAGCGCAAGACGCTCAATGCTTTGATGAAGTCCGAAGCCAAGCAGTGGGACAGGATTTCCGGCGAGCTGAAGGAACTCAAGAAGACCTTCGGCCCGAAGACAGACATTGGCCGGCGCCGTACAGAACTCACCGACGCGCCCGATGTGGATGAGGCGGCTGTCGTTGAGGAGCTAACGGTCAAGGAGCCCATTACCGTCGTGTGTTCCGAGAGCGGATGGATCCGCTCCATGAAGGGGCATACGGACGATACGTCGACCCTCAAATACAAAACAGGTGATGGGCCACGCTTTGCGGTTCACGCGCAGTCCACGGACAAGATCATTCTATTCGCCACCAATGGACGTTTTTACACGCTCGACGCTGCCAAGCTGCCGGGCGGGCGTGGCTTTGGCGAGCCGGTGTCCGTGATGGTTGATCTGGGAGACGGGGAAACGATTGTTTCCCTCTTTGTGCATAAGCCCGGCAGGCAACTGCTGGTGGCGTCTCAAACAGGATACGGCTTTGTCGTGCCGGAAGACGAGATCATTGCCATGACCCGCAAGGGCAAGCAGGTGTTGAACCTTGCCTCAGGTGATGAAGCCCAGACCTGTGTGACGGCAGATGGCGATACGATTGCCGTGATGGGTGAAAACCGGAAACTGCTTTTGTTCCCGCTGGATCAGGTCAACCAGATGACCCGCGGGCGCGGCGTCCGTCTTCAGCGCTACAAGGATGGCGGTCTGCGGCAGGCCAAGGTCTTCAAGCTGAAAGACGGCTTTCAGTGGCGCGATGGCGGCGGGCAGAAGACGATTGATGCCAAGGCCCTGAAGGACTGGCGCGGCGAGCGTGCACAGGCAGGGCGGCTGCCGCCAACCGGCTTTCCGAAGCGGGACTGGATCAGCTTTGACGGGTCTGTTCAGACTGAGCTGTAGCTCTATTCAACCGTGAAGATGTGGATGCGGTCATAACCCCAGTAGCGGACCATCAGCTGGTACTGGGCGCCTGCCTGATAGCGCACGGCGTCCAGGGCAATCTCGTTGACGTCTTCCAGATAGCTCTCCGGTTTCAGGTCTGCATTCATCACCACCTGCGCGCAGGTTTCCTCCGGCTCGCCTTGAACAAAGTTGCCACCCTGGTCTGCCACAAACCAGCGATGGATGCGGCACGGTGTTGAAGCCTCCAGCAGCACCGGGTCATCGGTATTGTTCTTGAGGTTGACCGTATAGCTCATCGGCACCTCGCCCTGGCGTGGCAGAATGACTTTTTCAGGCGCAGTCACTGTGAGGTGAACCGGGTCCTGATCAAGCTCAAGCCAGCCCTGGGTAATCGCAACCGAGACAATGCCGACCACCGCAATCATGATCAGGGTGGTCGCCATGTAGTTGGGAAGGCGGGGGCCGTCCAGTTTGCTGGTCGCCATAACGCGGTCCTTATGAGTTAGCCGAAGACAATTTCGGGAAGCCAGGTGGCGATTTCAGGGAACACCGACAATATGACGAGAGCAAGGAGCTGGATCACGACGAAGGGCAGGGCGCCCTTGTAGATGTCCGTTGTTTTCACTTCCGGTGGCGCAACGCCGCGCAGGTAGAACAGGGCAAAGCCGAAGGGCGGTGTCAGGAAGGAGGTCTGCAGGTTGATCGCCATCATCACGCCCAGCCAGATGGGATCAACGCCCATCATCAGCAGAACCGGAGCGACGACCGGGACAACCACGAATGTGATCTCGATGAAGTCCAGGAAGAAGCCGAGGATGAACATCACCAGCATCACGATGATGACGGCGCCGACGACACCGCCGGGCATGGCGTTGAGGAATTCATGGACCGTGTCATCCCCGCCCAGCCCTCGGAACACGAGGCTGAACAAGGCGGCGCCGATCAGGATCACGAAGACCATGGAGGTGATTTCGGTTGTGGTGCGGACCACCTGTCCAAGGCAGCCATTGCTGAGTGTGCGAAGCAGGGACACGAACATGCCCCAGGCAACAACCGCACAAAGGAGATAGGCGATACCGCGGGCAACCTGCTGCCCGGCACTGTCGGTGTTGAGGCCAAGGCGCAGATCAAAACTGGATGTCAGAATGAACAGGCCGAGAATGGAGGCGGCCGCAAGCACCGGCGGCCACAGGCCATTGACGTGCATCTTTGCCATCGCCCGAATGATGCCACCACGCCATGCGGGTGCATCGCCATGGCCGGCGACGTCCAGTAGCGGTTGGCGGTATCCCGCCAGCAGGGTTGCACCAACGGCACCGACGGCGGCTGCTTCGGTTGGTGTGGCGACACCTGTCAGGATGGAGCCGAGCACGGCAATGATCAGCAGCACCGGCGGGATGAGGGCCTGCAGGATGGAGCCCAGACCCGGCTGGTCTGCGAGTTCTGATGCTTCAAGAGCGGGCGATGAGGCAGGCTTCAGCAGGGCCATCAGCAACTGGTAGGTGATGTAGAGACCCACCAGCATCAGCCCCGGGAGCAGCGCGCCTGCGAACAGGTCTCCGACGGACAGGGCGTCCGGAGAAAAGTTGCCCATGGACAGCTGCGCATTCTGATACGCGCTCGACATGACATCGCCCAGGAGCACCAGCACGATGGATGGCGGAATGATCTGTCCCAGGGTGCCTGCCGCAGCGATGGAGCCGGTTGCCAGTGCCGGGTCGTAGCCGCGTTTCAGCATGGTCGGCAGTGAGAGCAGGCCCATGGTGACAACGGTGGCCCCGACGATGCCTGTTGACGCCGCAAGCAGCGCGCCGACGATGGTAACGGAGATGCCCAGTCCGCCACGCATGGTGCCAAAGAGGCGGCTCATGTTTTCGAGCAGCTCTTCGGCCACGCGGCTGCGTTCCAGCATAACGCCCATGAACACGAACAACGGGACTGCGATCAGCGTCTCGTTGGTCATCGTGCCGAAGATGCGGGACGGGAAGGCGCCCAGGAAAGACAGGTCAAAGACGCCTAGCATCACGCCCAGGACAGCGAAAATCAGGGCTGTGCCGGCAAGGGTGAATGCGACGGGAAAACCTGCCAGCAGAAACAGGCAGGCCGTTGCGAACATCGCAATGTCGAGGATATCAGCGAGCCCCATTACATGAGCTCCGGCGGAGCTTCTGTGCTCGGTGCTTCGCGGCCCATCAGAATGCGGATGGAATGCGCCGCAAGAGAGATGCCCTGCAGGGCGACCAGTCCAGCAAAAACAATGATGGCCGTCTTGAGCAGATACACACCGTGAATGCCGCTGGTTTCTTTGGAGCCCTCAAGGATGGCCCAGGAGTTGGAGACATAGGGCCATGCCAGCCAGACGACGGCAACGCACATGGGCAGCAGAAAGAAGAGGGAGCCGAACAGGTCTGTCAGCGCTTTGCGCTGCGGTGTGGCCTCCCGGTAGAACACATCCACGCGCACATGGCCGTTGTGGAGCAGGGTGTAGCCCGCTGCCAGCATGAACAGGAAGCCATGCATGTAGACGATGGATTCCTGCATCCAGATTGACCCGATGCCGAAGACATAGCGCTGCACTACCACGACGAACTGCACCACCACCATGATGACGGCAAGCCATGACACAGTTCTGCCGATGCGTTCGTTCAGACCATCAATGAGGGCGATGAGGCGTGTCACGATACAGGGTGCCTAGCCTTCGTTTGCGGTGCGCATGTTGACGTAGGCTTCCTCGGAAATGCGGGTCCAGCGAATGGAGTTGTCGAGGTTCTCGCGGAAGCTCTTGTAGATGCGCCCGGCGATCTCGCTTTCCTTGGATGCTTCTTCCAGAACCGTGGCGGATGCATCGCGATAGCCGGCGAAAACCTCGTCGGAGAACTTTTCGAGGATCACGCCATGATCGCGCAGCAGCGTGTCGAGGGCGGCTGAGTTGTTGTGGTTGAACTCGGCCAGCGTGTAGTCGTGCTCTGTATGGCAGACGTTCTGAATGATGCCCTGTTGCGCCTTGGTGAGGCTTTCAAAAACATCCTTGTTGAACACCGTCGCCAGAGCCGCACCGGGTTCGTGGAAGCCCGGCCAGTAGTAGTACTTCGTGACCTTGTAGAAGCCCTGAGCCAGATCGTTCCACGGGCCGACCCATTCCGTTGCGTCGATCGCGCCGGTCTGCAGTGCCTGATAGATGTCAGGGCCGGGCAGGCTGACAGCGGCCGCCCCCAGCTGGCGCAGAACTTCGCCACCAAGACCCGGCATGCGGATTTTAAGACCCTTGAGGTCTTCCAGTGTTTCAATGCGCTTGTTGAACCAGCCACCCATCTGCACACCGGTATTGGCGGAGAGGAAACCCTTGAGGTTGAACTGGGCGGAGAGTTCGTCCCACAGCTCCTGGCCGCCGCCATGGTAGATCCATGCGGTAAGTTCATTGGCGGTCATGCCGAAGGGAACGGCTGTGAAGAATGAAAAACCGACAGACTTGCCCTGCCAGTAATACTCGGCACCGTTGTAGCAATCCGCCGTTCCGGTCGAGACGGCGTCGAAACACTCAAACGCCGGGACGAGTTCGCCTGCCGCGTAGACCTTGATGGAGACCTGACCGTCTGTGGCCTCTTCAATGCGTTTGGCGACGCGCTCGGCTGACGTGCCGAGACCTGGAAAATTCTTTTGCCAGGTTGTCACCATCTTCAACTGACGTTTGCCGGTCAAAACAGCAGGGCTGGCAGGGCCGGTTTCGGTGGTGGCGGATGTGTCTGAGGCGTTGTCACACCCGGCAACGGCCAGTGTGGCGGCGGCTGCACCGGTTACGGCGGCGCCGGTCAGGAAATCCCTGCGTTTCATCTTTGTCTCCCCGGAGATATTTGAGGCGCAGTATAGGGATGGGGAGCGGCGGCGCAATCAGGGGCTGACGTTTAGGAAATCAGGCCTCGGGCTTCGGTTTCAGCACTTGCCAGCCATCCATGGTCAGGGCTTCAAGCGGTTGATAGCGCGCCTTGTAGGCCATCTTTCGGCAGTCCTCGATCCAGTACCCCAGATACACATAGGGCAGGCCCATTTCGCGGGCCTTTTTGACATGATCGAGGATCATGTAGCTGCCGAGGCTCCGGCCAGCTTCGGACGGATCAAAGAAGCTGTACACCATGGAGAGGCCGTCATCGATAATGTCTGTGACAGAGGCGCCGATCAGCTTCTGCCGGGCCAGAGGCTCCTGGGTTTCGTCGTCAGGGTCAGACTTCTGCCAATACTCGAAGATGACGGTGTCCACCGTCGTTTCCTCGACCATGGACGAAAAATCATCTTCATCCATGTCTGACATGCCTCCATTGGCATGGCGGTCCTGAAGATAGGTGTGCAGAAGTTCGAACTGCTGTTCCGTCGCGATTGGTTCACGGGGTACCCGCTCCACGTCGCGGTTGCGCTTTATGATGCGGCGCTGTGACCCTGACGGCTTGAAGGCGTCCACCGGAATGCGGACGGAGACACAGGCTGAGCAGCCGTCGCAGGCAGGCTTGTAGGCAATGGTCTGGCTGCGGCGAAAGCCTGCGCCGGTCAGCATGGAATTGATGGTGTTGGCGTCGACATCGAGCAGATGGGTAAAGACCTTGCGCTCCAGCTTCCCCTCCAGATACGGGCAGGGGGCTTCAGCGGTCAGGTAAAATCGCGGTGCGGTTTTGCCTGGGTGGTGGGTCAAGTGGTGCTCCGGATGCCGGTCGTCGAAGAGGGGCTAGAATCCATAATACCACGGAGCGAACAGGGAGAAAGTCACCCACAAAAGGATCACCAGCGGCGCCCCGGCACGCAGAAAATCAGAAAACTTGTAGTGTCCCGGACCCATCACCAGGAGGTTGGTCTGGTACCCCATCGGGGTGGCGAAGGAGCAGTTGGCGGCAAAGATCACCGCGTAGACAAAGACCATGGGATCGACGCCCAGACCATTGGCGGTGCTGATTGCGATGGGCACGAAGAGGACAGCGGTTGCGTTGTTGCTCAGCACATTGGTGAGAATGGCCACCAGCAGGAAGAACACCGACAAGACGACAGCCGGTCCCAGTGATGCAAACACGGTGATGACCTGCTGGGCGATGAATGTCGCGCCGCCGGTGAGTTCGAGTGCGGATCCAAGCGCCAGCGCGGCACCGACAAGCAGGAATATCTGCCGGTCTATGGCGCGGGCCCCCTGACGGATGTTCAGACATCCAGATGCAATCATGGCGAAGGCGCCGACGACGGCTGCGACTGCAATGGGCACAATTCCCAGCGCGGCGGCCGCCACGGTGCCGCCAAGAATAATCTGCGCCTTGCGGGCATTGCTGAGGTCTGGAATCTCGGTGGCCGACCATTCCAGCAACAGGACATCGCGGCTTGTGCGCAGGCCGCGAACACTTTCCCGCGTGCCGACAATCAGAAGAACATCGCCGGCTTCAAGGCGGATGTCGCTCATCCGGGCACGGATCATGCGGCTGCGGCGCTGGACACCTAGAACGATGCAATCGGTCTCCATACGGAAACCGGCCTGCTCGACATTGCGGCCGATCAGCCGGGAACCGGGAGCAACGATGCTCTCAGCCAGCATCAGGTCGCGGACGGGCTTTTGTTCGTCACCGTCATCCGGATCGGTCGGGCCTCCGTCCTGATGGATCATGCCCTGAAAAATCTCGGGGTCCTGTTTCAGGGAGTCGGTCAACGTCGCGCGGGTGGCGGCAATGATGAGGGTGTCACCGGGCCGCAGCACCAGATCTTCAAAGGGCGGCAGGAACGCGTGTTCGCCGCGCTGGACCATGCGGACGGTGATGTTCTTGAGCGCCGGGAACATGCCGCCAGTGGCTTTGCTGCCCACGAGGGGATGGCCGTACCCCAACTGCAGCTGGGCGATGAACTGCTTGCCGGAGCCTTCCAGTTCTTCCGCCAGATTGGCGCGGGAGGGGAGCAGGCGGGGCAGAATACCGGCAACGTAGACAATGCCGACGGCGGCCAGAACAGCGCCGGGGATCGTGAAGTCGAAAAACCCGATGCGGTCCATGCCGGCGCGTTCGGCGGCACCGGACGCAAGCAGGTTGGTTGAGGACCCGATGAGCGTGGTCATGCCGCCGAGGATCGAGGCATAGGACAGGGGAATCATCATTCTGGATGACGACACCGCTGCCTTTGCCGCCAGTGCGCTGACCACCGGGATGAAGATGACCGCCACCGGGGTGTTGTTCATGAAGCCTGAAATGACCAGCACGACAATGAGCATGGCGCCGAGCGTGAGATAGGGCGCCCGGGTGGCATTGGCGTTGCTGATCTGCGCGAGGTCTTCAAGAGCGCCGGTCTGAAACAGGCCCTGACCGACAACCAGCAGGGCCAGGACGGCAATCAGCGCCGGGTCGGCAAACCCTTCCAGCAGGACGCGTGTGTCGAGCAGGTTGCCGCCACCGGGACCTTCCACCGGAAAGATATGGAAGAACGCCAACAGCCCGGCCACAAGGGCCAGAGATGTCAGTTCAAGCGGAATATCTTCGGATGCATAGGCGATGATGGCCGCGATGATTGCGGCGAACACCACCCACATCTGCCAAGTATGGGAAAGATCGGCCTCCATGGGCCGCATCTAGGCATGGAGATGGCGGATTGCCAAGCAACGTTTTTGCTTGTTTCCCGGCAGAATCTAGGTGTCGGAAATGATCCGTGCGTCGGGCGGAATGCTGGCCGGAGAATTGATCACGACTGTGCCGATCAGATAGTCATGCAAGGCGCGCCGACGCTTGTTGAACAGGGGCACGATCAGCAGAAACACGGTCATCGTCCAGGACAGATAGAAGATCAGTGTTTGCAGTGCGCCCTGCAGGTAGTGGGGACGAGCGCCGTCCCAGGTTCGCACTTCAATGCCCATGAAGCGCATGCCTGGTGTCGCTGAGCTGGGGCTGCCGATCGCAAAGGTGAAATAGGCAAGCCACATGAGCGGTACCACGACCGGCATGAGACTCCAGGCCAACCCAAGGGTCAGTACGCCCAGAACGGCAAAAACGAGTGTCAGGAAAACGGTGGCGATTGCCAGCAACACCCAGTCGATCAGGAATGCCATGATCCGTTTGCCGATGATGCCCTCGAAGAGTTCAGGGTAGCGGTCCGCGTCAATATGGATCGGGTCCGGGCCGGACGCGTCGCGCCAGTGCACCCCGTCTGCCCGTTCAAGCGTCGCCATTCATTACTCCCGCATTCAACGTTTGAGTACGTAAAATGGGGGCGGTGACGTCGATGTGCAATAGCGTGGGGTGTGCCGTTACCGCATCTGGCTGGGCGGCAGTACGGGAGCCTCGCGCAGCAGAACGATCGAAATCCGGCGGTTTGCCGCCATGAATGGGTCCTCGGGGAACAGTGGTTCCGAGTCCGATTTGCCGGCGACCTGATAGATGCGGTTGCCGTTGAGGCCACCTTCCATCAGCACCCGCCGGGCGGCATTGGCGCGTTCCGATGTCAGTTCCCAGGCGGTGTAGTCATCACCGGTGCTCATTGGCGTGGAATCGGTATGACCGCCGATGGTGATCCGGTTTGGCAGCTGGTTCAGCGTGTCACCGATTGCATCCAGCAGAACGCGGGTGCGCTCATAGGGGACTGCGCTCTCAGCAGGGAACATGGACCGGCCTTCCTGATCGACGAGCTGGATCCGCAGACCCTCCGGCGTTTCGTCGATGATGATGTGCTTTGACAGTTCCGCCAGTTCCGGCAGGTCGTTGAGTGACTGGCGGATCGACATTTCAGCGCGGGCAAAGGCGCGGGCTTCCTTCTTGGACTCACCATCATCCATGAACGCCTGATCTTCGTGGAACTCTTCGGCGCCGCGTTCTTTCTTGTCACCGACATTGCCGTCGCCGGGTGTCTTGCCCTTGTCCTGGCCCTCGTCCTCCTGCTCAGCAGGCGGAGAAATGGAAACGACAACTGCCGTGATCGCGCCGCCTTCCTTGGCGCCGCGGCTGTCATGGGCGGTGCCGGCGAGGATGCCGCCGGACCCTGAGTTGGACCGGCTGATGTTGGGCGGTGCGAAGTAGTCGGCCAAGCCGTCCTTTTGCTCAGGCGTGGTCATGGAGATCAGCCACATGAGCAGGAAGAAGGCCATCATCGCAGTCACGAAGTCAGCATAGGCGATCTTCCACGCGCCACCATGGTGGCCGTGTGCGGCTTTCTTGACCCGCTTGATGATGATCGGCTGTTCGTTACTCGACATTGATACGCCCTGATCCTTCTGGGTGGCGGTGTCCGCTTAGACCGGCTGCAGCGAGCCAGTACGCTCTTCGAGCTCTGCAAAGGTCGGACGGGTTTCCGTCAGCAGTGCCTTGCGGCCGAACTCGACAGATACGGCAGGCGGATAGCCTGACAGGTGGGCAAGAAGGGCAGCCTTGATGCACTGGAAGTATTTGGCTTCCGCGTCATAGGTGTGCTTCAGCGATGCGGTCATCGGTGCGAAGAAGCCATAGGCCACGAACACGCCAAGGAACGTCCCCACAAGGGCACCACCAATGAGCTTGCCGAGAATTTCCGGCGGCTCATTGATCGAGCCCATGGTTTTGATCACGCCCAACACAGCGGCCACAATCCCCAAAGCTGGAGTGCCGTCTGCCAAGGCCTGCATGGCATCAATCAGGTGGTGGCGCTCTTCGTGATGGGTCTCAAGCTCTTCATCAATCAGCGCTTCAAGCTCGTGCGGGTTTTCCGTGCCAAGCGTAATCAGCCGCACATAGTCGCAGATGAAATCCACGGCATGATGGTTGGCGGCGACAGTCGGGAACTGCTTGAAGATGTCCGAGTCATGCGGGTTCTCCACATGGGCTTCGAGCGCCAGATTGCCCTTGGCCTTGGCAAGCTTGAAGAACTGAAACAGGCAGCTCAGAAGTTCCAGGTAGGACTCCTTGTTGTAGGGAGACCCCTTCATGAGGGCGCCCATGGCGCCGCCCATCTGTTTGATGACATGACCGGGGTTGGCGATGATGAAGGCACCCATGGCGGCACCCAGAATGATCACGCCTTCAAAGGGCTGCCAAAGCACGTAGAGCTTGCCGCCCATGGCTGCGTAGCCACCAAGCACGCACACAAACACTGTAATAATGCCGATAATAAGCTTCATCGCGCCGACGGTCCCAACCGAGTAACTGGTGTCCCCACACCCCGCGTGCTGGGACTTTTGCTGACATAATCTGAAGGGAAGTGTCCCCAAATCGCGTTAACACGCGGTTGAGGTTGATGAGCGTGGTTAATGCTTTGCTAATAGGGCCGGTTGCCTGTAACCAATCCGTCGCCTAGAACGGCATAAATGCTGACATTTCCGCCAACCGCTCCTCCGCAGGCAATTCCTTTATGACCGATAATTCTCGAGATTTCCGTAACGCCCTTGGGTGTTTTGCGACCGGCGTTACCGTGGTGACGACGCGAAAGGCGGATGGAACAGCTGTCGGCATGACTGCCAATTCATTCTCGTCGGTCTCCCTCGATCCGCCGCTTGTCCTGTGGTGTATCGATAAATCATCGGACACGCTGGCGGATTTTGAGGCCTCAGACCAGTTCGCCATTAATGTTCTGAGTGCTGAGGATATGAATGTCAGCAACGAAATGGCCAAGCCAGGCCGCCATGCCATGGAAGAGCATGTCAGCGGCATTGGCGAAGCCAGGGGCCTGCCGATTGTCGAGACAGCGCTGGCGACGTTTGAATGCGATGTGGAGCATCGCCATGAAGGTGGTGACCACATCATCATGGTGGGACGCGTGGTTGGGTTTACCTCGACGACAGAAGGTGACCCGCTGCTCTACTTCCGCAGCAAGTACGCGACCACCGCAAAGTAGCTTTCCGGGTTAGCCGCCGGTTTCGTCTTTCAGCCGTTTGAGGTTGTCCCGCATCGCCGTGAGCACCTTCACCGCGTGGGCATAGTCCTGCTTGGAAATGCCTTCAATGGCCCGGGAGTGGATCATGGTGAAAACACCCTGACCGAGAAACTTCACTGAGTGGAAATAGGGCGTAAGCCATATCTGCTTTGAACGACGGTCCGTCGGGTGGGGGCGGCGTTCCACCAGACCCTGCTGAACCAGTTCGTCCACATGCGCGCCGACTGAAACCTTGTGCATACCCATTTCATCGGCGAGTTCCGTTTGGGTGCGTCCGTCGCGTTCCATGAGAAGGCCGACGACAGCGGACTGGCCGCGGCTCATGGGCATCCGTCGGTCATATTCGCCGGATAGCAGCCGCCCGAATTCCTGCAGGAGTCCGGAGAATTCCAGAGCTTCTTCTATTTCTTTGGCGTCCGGCCGCGGCCCGGCCATGGGCACAGGGGCCTTTGTGTCGTTCTCACTCATGACGTCAGTATAGCGCGATCCGGCTGCACTTGGAAAATTGCGTAGAGCTACTCCTCAATTGCCACTGGGTCACCCTTCGGCGTGAGCGTCAGTCTAGCTATGGAACCGGCCTCGATTTCCGCGCGATCCGTCGTCATCCTGATATGCCCGCCATCAGCCCAGAGCGTGGCAAAGGTGTCGTAATAGTCCG
>JGI12316J15310_10000091_pt2 | contig 64472 bp, 65 predicted proteins | sample MarCyaLeptolynsp_FD_15310 | JGI IMG/M metagenome (IMG submission 15310) | reverse complement strand
ACCGCAATTGGTGCAGAGAAGGCAATGGCATTGTAAGGGCGTACTCCAATCAAACGGGCGATTTCAAATTGCCGGAGCATGAAACCGATTAAGCCAAAGGCACCGTGGAGGGCAGTGAAGGTCCACAGACCTCCGAGTTGGCACCAACGGGTGAAGTTACCTTGAGCTTCGGGACCCCAGAGGAAGAGTAGGGAGTGACCCATGCTGTCAGCGGGACTAGAGACAGCGACGGTGAGGAAGTTGCAACCTTCGAGGTAGGAAGAAGCCAAACCGTGGGTGTACCAAGAAGTAACAAAGGTGGTGCCGGTGAGCCAGCCTCCCAGAGCCAGGAAGGCACAGGGGAACAGGAGCAGACCGGACCAGCCAACAAAGACGAAGCGGTCTCGTTTGAGCCAGTCATCGAGGACGTCAAACGCTCCTCTCTGACTTGGTGCTCTTCCTAATGCTATGGTCATAGCAATTTTCTCCAAGTATTTATTAAGTGCTAAAGATCCAGTTACCTTTCCTACCAATGTACTGGCTGAGCCAACTATAGAATTTGGCTCAATTGTGAAGAAAGTTTACTTTTCTTTACCTTTTCTCATTATGTTAAGTGAAAGTTTCCAAAATTGCTACTCTTCAGAAACAAGGCAATAGGCACTCTTGCAATAGGCAATAGGGAAGAGAGTTTGGCTTGTTTTTCCCTTCATAGCGTTTGCCACTGTGCCCATGGGGTTACTCTACAAAAACTGATCAGTGGTCGCTGGTCATTAAGATAGTAGGGAGAAACATATCTAAAGAAGGCTTACTGCTTGACACCGCATGTTCACCATTGACTTAACTTTGAAAAACACATCTGTTCCGCTGTCTGTCCAACGAAAGTCAGCAGAAGGTGCTGAAGCACTCTACCAGCAAATTCTTACAGCCCTGCGCTCCGAGAGCAATCAATTACTAGAATTAACCTGCGATCATCAACCGGAGAAGAAAGTTGGCGTTCTGAGCAATCAGATCAGTGCAGTCGTGCTCTCTCAGAAATCTGGTGCAGCAGGAACAGGGCGTACACCCGGTTTCTTTGCTATGGCTGAATGAATACAGGGGCAACTGAGGCAATGACTCAAGCAGCAATTAAGGTGCGAGATTTGTGCTTCCGGTGGCCTCAGGGAGCATCTGTTTTGCAATCTTGCTCTCTGGATGTCCCCAAAGGTGAGTTTTGGATGCTTTTGGGGACAAATGGTAGTGGAAAATCAACCTTACTCAGATTGCTAGCGGGGTTATTGCAGCCCCAATCAGGGGAAATTCAGATTTTTGCACCAGTAGGTTTTGTTTTCCAGAATCCAGACCATCAGCTAGTAATGCCCACAGTAGGTGCAGATGTGGCTTTTGGTCTAGTGGACGAAAAACTCTCCCTTTCCCAAGTGCAGGCACGAGTTAATGAGGCTCTAACAGCAGTTAATCTACAACTTTTACAACGACGCCCAATTTATGCCCTAAGCGGTGGACAAAAGCAGCGTATTGCCATTGCTGGTGCGATCGCTCGCCAGTGCGAAATCTTACTTTTGGATGAACCTACGGCTCTACTAGATCCAGATACTCAACTCGACTTAGTAGCACAAGTAAGAAATTTAGTCAAAAGTCGTGGTTTAACAGCACTGTGGGTCACCCATCGCTTTGACGAGTTGGATTATTGTGACGGAGCTTTTTTATTAGAACAAGGTCGGGTAGTTGACCAAGGTGATCCAGAACACTTAAAGCAAAGACTCATGCAAAAATCAAATAAGTTTTAGTTATTTGTCATTTGTTGTTTGTTGTTTGTTGTTTGGGAATACTAGGCTTCGCCTAAACTATCCAAGGAAGGGTGTTTTTTGAAAGCCGCCCGACGGGCGCGGCGGCACCCGCGATGAAGGGAAGAAACAATTTCTTTTCTTCTTCCCTACTCCCTACTCCCTATTTCCTATTGCCTATTTCCTATTGCCTATTGCCTTGTTTCTTCAGAGTGTCAGTTTTTGAACATTAATAGTGCAACGAACACCAACAGTAAAATTGCCTCGGTTCCCAGTAAACTATAGATGGTTTGTCGATGTTCTGGGGTAAGAGTAAAGGCATCTAGAAAGACTGTGTAGATGAAAAATTGAGAGAGAATGGCAACGAGAAAGCAGACAATACCCCAAGCCTTACCCTGCCAAAGACCAATTACTACAGCAAAATCGAGGATTCCATAAACTACATCCCCGATTTGCCAGGTTAAGGGTGTTTCGAGCCAGGGTTTTTCGCCAAAACCTGCTATATTAGCGACGTGAACCAAGCAACTATAGGTAAAAATCAAGGCTAGAATTTTTAAGTAAATTCCTATCCAAGGATTCTTGGTAGCCTCAATAAGGTGGTTAATCATTACTCTTGCTAATACTTGTCGGTTAAGGAAAAAATGTAGATTGCTCTGAAAAAAACTGCTAAAGCCGCATGGATAGCTGCCTACGTGCTGCAAAACTAATTAATCTACCAGGTGTACTCGAACCCTTGATAACTGCTACCCGAAGAAATTTTCCCAGGAGTAGACGAGCAATGCCCTTGAGGCGAGCTTTAAATCTGGCAGATAGAAACTTCAGCTGACTGTTTCCTTCTGTTAAAGCATAAGAGGGGACAAAAGCAAGTTTTCCGTAGAGAATATCAGCTCTATGGGTTTTACTCAAACCATGACGGTGATGCTCTGGATTAGGTAGTCCCCCATGTTCACCATAATTGCGGAATGGAATGTAGTTCTTCAGCTGTTTGGCAAGTAGAATTGAATCAACATCAGAGTCCCAACTAGAGTAGTTGCTGCTTCCTCCTTGTTGTTTTACTCCCTCTGCTAGTTCAATCAGGCACTCAGCAGCATAAGGAGTAACTATGTAGGCAACCATTGAAGTGGAAAATCCCTGGGCATAACCATCTGCTGAGACATAATATACTTGAGGAGCACAGGTATAGAGCCAGGAAACTCCTACATCAGCCTGATCAGGATTAAAAGGTAAGGGAAGTTTTCCCAATCCCAGTACAGGTACAAAATCTGCTTCAACAATTAGAGTTGGCTTGCTCTGCTGTAGTGCTTCCTTCCAAGCACGTCGATGGTTAAGCAAGCAAAGATAGCTAGGCGAGAAATTCTTATATTCTGGTTGGTGTTCCTGTCTGAGAACTTCACAAGAAAAGCCTTCTTTTGCCAAAGTTTCCTCGAGTAAATGAGTTGACTCCTTATAGGCAATAATGAAGACTCTACCAATGCAATCGGCAAGCTGGTGAGATTGGGAAGTTGAGTTAGCAGCAGAATTAATTACTTTCATAGCTAATGACCAATGACCAATGACCAATAACCAATCCTATTTTTTCATCGAGCCACCGCTAATTTTTACTTTGTACCCCAGTTTAGTCAAAAATTGCAGCAGTTTTTCGGTATGGTCACCTTGTATTTCTAGAGTATTTTCCTTAACTGTGCCGCCGCTACCACAGTGACTTTTGAGCTGTTTGAGTAGTTTGGTTAAGGTTTCAGGTTGGGATTGAAAGCCAGTAATTATTGTTACGGTTTTTCCCTTACGTCCCTTCCGGGAAGCTTGTAGGCGCAAATTTTGCTGATGGGGGGGAAGTTCTTGAACTGCTCGTTCCACAGCAGCTGGGTTATTATGAGAGCCAAACTCTTGGTAAGCAATACGATTACCAGAGGGATTAGGATCGGAAGATTGGCGTTTGGATTTTGATGATGTCATATATAGTGTTTTTATTCCTCAAGCATGTTTCTCAAGAAAAGTATTGAAAGTCTCCCAATCAGGTAGGGATGTTTGAGCTCCAGCTTGTGTCGCAGAAATAGCACCAGCGGCTGCTCCCCAAACCACTGCTTGTCTCAAAGATAAACCCTTGGTTAGAGCAACTGCCAGAGCGCCATTGAAGGCATCACCGGCTGCTACCGTATCAACTGCCTGAACAGGGAAAGCAGGAACAAAAAAACTTTCCGACTCATTAGTACAAAAAGCTCCTTGAGCTCCTAGTGTAACAATGACTGTGCCAACCCCTCGTTGCTGCAGCACTGTTGCTGCTTGAGCAGCAGCTTCTTGTCCATCTACAGGAAAACCCACCAATTGAGCCGCTTCTAATTGATTGGGAGTCATAATATCTACATTTTGGTACAGTTCTGGTGGGAGCTCTTGAACAGGTGCAGGATCCAGAATAACTGGCACACCTGCTTGCCGTGCTGCCAATGCAGCTGACAACACTGCTGAGAGGGGAATTTCTAGCTGCATAAGCAAGGCAGTTGCTTCTGGCAACAGGCTCTTGAGACGTTCTACATCCGCTTCCCCTAACTGCTCATTGGCACCAGCAATAAAGATAATCTGGTTTTCGCCAGCATCATCTACGATAATTACCGCAATGCCAGAACTAGTTGTTGGATCCACTAGAATTGCCTTTGTATCAACACCCGTTGCCTGTAAACTAAGACGTAGCTGATGTCCAAACTCATCATCCCCCAGTCGTCCCACCAATGTAGTCGAGATACCTAGTCGCGCAGCCGCCACTGCTTGATTTGCTCCCTTACCACCAGCAGCAGTAAAAAACTCATAACCTCGCAAAGTTTCACCAGGGATTGGCAACCGAGGGGTTTTAGTCACCAAATCCAGGTTGATACTGCCAAAAACAATAATCATTTTTATCTGACGATTTTGCTATTAAATAATGGTGAAATTGCTTGCAGTTAAGGTACAAGGGACTCGTCAAGATAGTAATCTCTCCAGATTCACTTGATGAGTTGGTAATTGCCATGCGAGCACTCAAGCTACAACAAAAAAGGCTATAATTGCGAGGGGTTGAAAAAAATCGCTCCAAATGCTGATTATTTCGTAGACTCCCAGGCTTTAGTTTAAAGTGAGCGTAATATATGTCGCAACAATCAGGTGCCGTAAAGTTTTTTAACGAAACTAAAGGTTTTGGCTTTATCAAGCCAGACGACGGTGGTAAAGATATTTTTGTTCACGTAAGTGCTTTAGGTGGTATACAGTCATTGACAAATGACCAACGTGTTGTTTTTGATATTGAAGAAGGTCGTCGTGGTCCTCAAGCAGTTAATGTGCAAATCGTTGAGTAATTAATTTTCTTATTTCTTAAGAATAATGGGGATGACTAACAACTTTTGTTGATTGGGCAAATCTTTGGCATCTACATATGGAAAACATTGACTATTAGTGCCATGGGATTGGCTACGGCAGTAGCTTGTGCTGATAGCCGAGAAAATTTGTCTATCAAATGAAGGTAAATCCATGTTTAATCCCCAACAGATATTAGCACAAGACTATCAACTCCAACAACAATTGGGACGCACTGCAGCAGGTCGTCAAACCTGGCTAGCTACAGATTTACATTCTCATGAACCAGTAATAGTCAAGCTACTTGCCTTTGCTCCTCAGATGCAGTGGGAAGAGCTCAAGCTATTTGAGCGAGAAGCACAAGTATTACAAGCACTCAATCATCCTCGCATTCCCTGCTATAGAAATTATTTTTCCTTAGATCAGCAAACTGGTGCAGGTGTACCTTGGTTTGGATTAGTACAAGACTATATTCCCGGCGCATGCTTACAAGAATTACTAGAACAAGGTAAGCGATTTACTGAAAAACAAGTGCACCAGATTGCTAGAGAAGTTCTCAATATTTTAGTGTACTTACACGAACTGTCTCCTCCAGTTTTGCACCGAGATATTAAGCCGAGTAATTTAATTTTAGGTGAAGATAAGTATATCTATCTTGTGGATTTTGGTGCAGTACAAGCACAAGCCGCAGTGACAGGAGTTACCTTTACCGTAGTAGGTACTAGTGGCTATGCACCTTTAGAACAGTTTTGGGGAAGAGCTGTTGCCTCATCCGATTTATATGCCTTAGGAGCAACCCTAATTCACTTACTAACTGGTACTCCTCCTGCTGAGTTACCTCAGAAGGATTCTCGTATTCAGTTTGCTCATCTTATCAGTATCAAACCTAACTTTGTTCGTTGGATTGAGCAGATGACGCAAATAGCTATAGAAAAGCGTTTTAGCACTGCTCAAGAAGCTTTAGAAGCACTCAAATCTGGAAAAAATCGACTTTTTACCCCTGCTAAAGGATCTACTCTCAAAAAAATACCCAAACCTTCTGGTACTTATATCAAGCTCAGTCAATCTCGGGGGCATTTGGAAATTCAGATACCAGCTCCTGGTTTAAGAGAAATGTTAAAACCTGGCGACTTTTTCAGGATTAGTTTTCTGTTTTTTGTTCTTTGGACACTGTTTGCATTCATAAAAGAAATATTTCAACATTTAATAAATGTCGAATTTATCATAAATTCAGTTACTTCAATGATTCTTTTGATTACTTTATTATTAATACTTTCAGTAATGGTAGTAGCTTTATTATGTAAACTTTTTGGCGAACGAACTCATATTAAATTTAGTCGCCAAGGTTTTCAGATCAAACGGCAGACACTTTTTCGTTATTACGGTTTTAAACAAGAATATAATATCAATATTTTGGGAGTTTATTTGGTCAAAAGCGGGGATATTTATCAAGTAAAAATTCGATCGCGCAGTAAAACTTATGATCTTGGTGGTGCTTTGGGAGAAAATGAGAGTGCTTGGTTAGTTCAACAAATTCAAGACTGGCTTTATGAAGTATAGCGCTTAAGCTTAAACCAGCTGTCTATTTAAGTAATGTAACAGCTGGCTTGTTTATCCTTGCTAGTACCGTTGGCTCAAGTACTGTGAGAGGATTTATTTATTCAGATTTATCAAGAAAACCCTGAACTTGTTGCAGGGCAAGAGCGCCAATCCTGAGTCCTACCCAGCCTAGGGCTAGGATTAAAGGCAAAAGGACTATCAATAAACGCAAATCCATGTTTTTAGTTCCCTCCTATAAGGATTAAAGTTTTTTGAAGGTTTCTCATTTTTCCATTTTTAAGCAAATTGGCACGATTTACCATAGAATATTTTCCTAATTGATACTCAATCCGGATTCAATATCCCCTTTTTAGGCAAACTGCAAAAACTTTGTAAAGATTGGCTATAGTGGTTTTTGACAATCTTGATATAAAAGGGTTATAGGTTCCGGATTTGGCATGACTTGCCTTTAATCCTACATTCTGCCCATGAGTGTTATACCAAATACGCATTTCAAACACCCGGTTTCGCTTAAGCCTTCTGCCTTGTTTCTTAAAAGTCAATCGGTTTGACTGCAAAATCTCCTAATGTGATTGTGAAACTTGGTTGCTTACCAGAGGCAACAAAAGTAATGATTACTTCACAAGCAACGGCAACTGTCAGCATAACTAAATTTCTTGCCAGTGGATAGTCGCAAACATCATCATTGGTAGGAGAAGGAACTCGATAATTTTCGTTCCAGATTATTTCAGCATAGTTGTGCTCTAATCCCATATGGAGACAGGGTAGCTGAGACTCCTGGCAATAATCTTTCAGTGCTTGACGCGCCACACTGTTATCAAAGGTGTCAATTACCAGGCTAGAATCTCGCAGTAGTTGAGAAGCGTTAGCTGTGGTTAATTCCTTAGAACGTCCATCTACAGCTACTCCTAATGCACGATAAAGAGTATTTGTCAAGATTTTAGCTTTGTAGGCTCCAACATCAGACTTATAATAAGGTTGGGTAGAAAGATTACGCTCTTCGATGCGATCGCGATCGATTACCCGCAACTTACCACAGCCAGAACGAGCCAGGTTTTCTGTCATATTTGCTCCCAACGCTCCTGCACCACAAACTGTTACTGGGAATTCCTTGAGTTGTTCCATCAATGTTGGTGTTCTGTGGAGCTGCTCATGGAAGAAAATAGACATGGTTTGTTGTTTGTTGTTGGTTGTTGGTTGAGGTGTGCTACTTAGGAAAAAATATCCAAGTAATGGATAATTAGGGGAGATAAAACTCCCCTAACACCTAAAACCTAACACCTATCGAATCACTAAGTCTCGCACATCAGCAACTTCACCATTGATAGCTGCAGCTACCACCATCGCCGGACTCATAAGCAGGGTGCGTCCTGTTGAAGAACCCTGACGTCCTTTAAAATTACGATTGGAAGAAGAGGCGCTCAGCTGGCTACCCTGGAGTTTATCGGGATTCATTGCTAGACACATTGAACAACCTGGTTCCCGCCACTCAAACCCTGCTTGTAGAAAGATTTTGTCTAGTCCTTTGGCTTCTGCTTCTTGCTTGACTCGTTCTGAACCTGGTACTACAAATGCTTTGACTCCCTCAGCTACATGCTTGCCTTTGGCGAATTTGGCTGCTTCTTGTAAGTCACTGAGTCTGCCATTAGTGCAGCTACCGATAAAGCAGATATCAACTTTAGTTCCTTGAATTGGCTCTCCTGGAGTCAGTTGCATGTAGCGGTAGGCTTCTTGCGCGATCGCACGTTCACTTTCTGGCATCCTATCTGGTATGGGAATCACTTCATTGACAGCAATTCCTTGACCTGGTGTAATTCCCCAAGTGACAGTTGGTGCAATTTCCGCACCATCAAAAGTTACTACATCATCATAGATTGCATCTTCATCGGAGCGGATACTCTGCCACCAAGTTACTGCTTGCTCCCAATCTTCCCCTTGAGGAGCGAAGTCTTTACCTTTGAGGTAGGTAAACGTTACATTATCTGGGTTAATGTAACCACAACGAGCACCACCCTCGATAGACATATTGCAGACAGTCATCCGCTCTTCCATACTCATCTGCTCAAAGGTGGTACCAGCAAATTCATAAGCATAGCCAACGCCACCTTTGACACCTAAGTTGCGGATAATGTGTAGAATCACATCTTTAGCGTAAACCCCAGGTTGTAATTTACCATTGACTTCAACTTTGCGAACTTTGAGCTTAGATAGTGCTAAGCTTTGAGAAGCTAAGACATCCCGGACTTGAGAAGTACCAATGCCAAATGCGATCGCACCAAAGGCACCGTGAGTCGATGTGTGAGAGTCGCCGCAAGCTATCGTCATTCCTGGCTGGGTTAAACCCTGTTCCGGAGCAATCACATGGACAATGCCTTGACTGCCAGACCCAATATTATAAAATCGAACTCCGAAGTCTTTACAGTTTTTCTCTATAGCTTGTATCATCTCTTCTGCTAAGGAATCAGCAAAAGGACGAGCTTGGTTATCTGTGGGAACGATGTGATCTACTGTTGCCACAGTACGTTCAGGAAACAGCACTTTCAGTCCCCGCTCCCGCAGCATGGCAAAGGCTTGAGGACTAGTAACTTCGTGAGTTAAGTGTAAGCCAATCAATAACTGAGTTTGTCCAGAAGGTAGAGTCCCTACAGTATGGTAGTCCCAAACTTTATCAAATAATGTTCTCTCACTCATCAGCCAAGGTGATCATTGGTAGTCTAAACAGTAGTGATCAAGCACCCTTGTTCAAAGGCTTGAATCTTTCATTGTATATCTGTCATTGGTTATTTGTCCTTCGTACTCTGTTCTCTTAAACCAGTAACCTGAACTACTAACCAAATAGTTGATTAATCCAGGGTGAAAAGTTCACAAGATATCTGAAGTTATCTATGTAAAGCCTCTTTAGCATCAAACTGCTCTATTCTTTAAATCAAAGTTATTTTAATAATAAAACTCTTGTGGGACAGGCATCTTGCCTGTCCCTATCCTGCTACTTATACTAAGGACATATAGGACTTACGCACCGTCACAGAATTATGTAATCGTTAGGGCTAGCTTGTCGTTGTGCGGTGGCTGGGGACTGGCGTCTGGATCTTGAGGTGTCTGGGTTTTTTTGTTGCTAGTGCACTTCGCTGTAGTTGGTTTTTTTTCGCGCCCGCCACCATGTTTGGGTGTTGATGACATTTGCGTGCTTTTGTCTTGTCCCTAATGCTTACTCCCTCATATTTTTCTATTTCACAGCCGTATCGTTATTGTTTGCGGCGGTGGATTTCTTTTCTTCGCTGCGGATTTTCTCTGTGTCGTTGGCAGTCTTTTCAGTGGTGTTTGCTGGATTTTGGGTGTTTCCTGCTGTGGAGGTGTGGTCCTCTGTGGTACCTTTGTGGTTTTCAGTATTACGTTCGTGTCTTCCGGTATCTTTACCGTTTCCTCTTTTGATTTGACCGCTATCGCTTTGGGTTTCACCGTGATGGCGTCCATCTTGGCCATCGATGTTGGTATCGTTGCCATTGGTTTTGGTACCTTTCTTGTTATTTCTGGCTCCTACCTTGTTATTGGCATTTTGTATCCGGATGTCGGTCTTTTTGGTACCGTTGGCGGTGGCTTTTGCTGTATTGGCGTTGGGTTTTTCTCTAGTGTTGTTACGTTTTTGAGGATTATTCTTAGTTGTACGAGTATCGCCCTTATTCCCAATTGTCTCTCCGTTAATTTCTGTTGTTTGTTCGGTATTTGCTGTCCTAGTTTCTTTGTTAGGACTCTCGGTCGTTTTGTTTGTGCTCTTGTCAGTTTCGTTTGTGCTGTTCTCATTCTCGTTTTCATTTTCCTTATTGTCTGTTTCATTTTCAGTGATGGTTTTTTGAGTGTCTGTGGTCTTATTTTGAGCGTCTTCAGTCTCGTTTTTCGCGGCTTCGATCTCGTCAGCCCCTGTATGGGTGGCTGTTGTATGAGTAGTTGTTTTGTCATTGGTGTTTTTGTTATTGCTTTTTGTGTTTGTAATTTCGGTGTTTTGCATCGCGTCAGCTTGTCTATTTCTGCTTTCTGTCTTTGTGCTGGTTGTTTGATTGTGACTATCTTGATTCTGACTTTCTCCGGTCTCAATTGCTTTGGCTTTGGTCCCGTCATTTCTGGTTGCTGTTTGTTTGCTTGCTCTTTCTGTGATGGCCGTCGCGGTGCCAATGACGGTATCGTTACCGCTTCCAGTATTAATCTCGACGGATTGAATCCCATCACCCAGGGCAGCACCATCTTGTCCATCTCTAACAATAGCTGTTCCAATCCCAGTGACTTTGTCATTGCCCTCTCCAGTCTCAATTGAGGTGTCGTCAATCCCGTCAGCCAGGGCAGAATTATCTTCTCCATTGATTATAGTGGCTGTGGCAATCCCAGTGACTTCATCATTGCCCTCTCCAGTCTCAATTGAGGTGTCGTCAATCCCGTTAGTCCGGGCACCACTGTCTTGTCCATTGATTATAGTGGCTATGGCAATCCCAGTAACTTTGTCACGACCCTCCCCAGTATCAATTGAGGTGTTGTCAATCCCGTCAGCCACGACAGAATTATCTTCTCCATTTTCAGCAATGACTGTTGCAATGCCAGTAACGGTATCATTATCCCTTCCCGTCTCAATCGTGCCGCCCTCAATCCCATCAGCATTGAGCTCTCCATCAAAGTCAACCAAACTACCAAGCTCGATTTTGGCAACTCCTTTTACCTTATCTCGACCTTCACCAGTCCTAATAATGCCATTGATATTATTAATTCCATCAATATCAAAACTGAAATCAATACCATCTTCGCCTGAGATCTTAGTAACTCCTTTTATCTTGTCATTGTGCCTTCCTGTATCAATGGTGCCGCTATTGGTAATGCTAGCGAAGGAAAACTCACCCAATGCATCTGGCGTCACAGTAGAAGCATCGAGATGGAGTTTGGCTAGAATTGTGTCACATCCGTTTAAAGTATTAACAATACCAGTGTTGATAATTTCTTCCCCTGGATTGACGAAATCATTGCCATTGGTGAAGGGGAAAGTCGTTAAATCAAAAGCCATAATCAGTTTCTATTATTTCAGTGACAATATCTCTAATCAAGCTCGTCTAGGCAGAACAACCTAAATACAGAACTAGCTCTGGAGCCTCCCGTAGTTAACTTTGATACCTTGATGCAGCAAGTTATTGATATTAGGAATAACTAGAATAGATGAGAATTATTTGACATCACTAACTTCGGTAATAGCGTTTAATTCCAAATCAACTGGAAGATGTTTAACTAAATCCATTTTTTTTATTCTAAGCAAGAATTATGCAAAATCTGCATTATTAATGTAAAACTTGCATAAAGATTAGATAAAAAAATATGAAGCTTGCATAAGGAGCATCCCAAAGTTGCATAAATGATAGTAGAGGGAGCAAGATGTTTGTGCCTACGCGATCGCTCTCTCAGAGCCCTGACTTCTTGAAAGATAACGTCTGAGGAAGGTTTTTAAGATTTATGACTCTCCCACTAATACCAAAATTTGGTTATACAGAGTTTGAGAAACTCTAAACTGGGATGTAGCAATGAGGTCATCCATTAAAGGCTGAACAACAGGAATAAGTGCTTGCTGTTTGGCTTCCACCAAAACTCCCAGTAAGCCAGTAATCCGGATTCCAAACGGTTCGCTTCTGCTCTACCGCGACGTTCATCAATGAGTAACAAGTCAGCATTGATTTCCAATGCTAAAGTAATTGCTTCGGATTCGCCTAGATCGAGTTGCGCTGTATTTTGTAACTGCTCAACCATTGTATAATCGCTAACAGATAAAACCTTAAGCCATTGAATAGTATGTACTTCAACGGTTCCTGGAACAGGCGGATCGACAGTCAATTCTTGGTAAACAGCAGTTGGAATGAAGATGTGTTTATAAAGCTGTTGAAGTAAGTGAAGGTGTCTGATTGCTGCTAGATTTGTCAAAACAGAAGTATCGCTAATAACTATCACAACCGCCCCAATTCTCTCAGATTTTTGAGATCTAGCTCAAAGTCTTCAACATCATAGACATACAGAGGAATATGGCGCTGTTTGAGTAATTCCCGGAAGGCATTAGGTGACATCTGAGCAAGGTGACTGGCATGACCAATTGTTAATCGACCCGCTTGAAATAGCAACAGTGCAATTTCTTGCTTAAATTCGGCAGCTTCCATTTGGCAGGCGCGAAGAATTTCATCAGAGATAAGAACACTCATAGTTAAAATAGGAAAACCACTACTCTTTTTTAAACCGTTTCTGATACTTGAAATCCAATTAGAGTTTGAAATGTAATTCCAGCAGCGAGAAAATTGATAATTTCTCTATAAGCTGGATTAATATTGATTGCTCTATTCATTACAATTTACTGCTACCTCTCGAACTACGTTTTGTTCTCTTCCCTGTGTTACCCTCTTCCCACACTCCTTTTATACAAAGGCATTCAGCTTATTTTAGCGGCATTACCAACGACCAATGACTAATGACCAATGACCAATAACCAATGACTAATGACCAATGACCAATAACAAACCCCAGATTGCTATACTTCAAACAACACCAGATACTATTCAACTCAAGATTCGTTAAACGCCAATGCAGCCGACTGATTCTAGCAAATTCACTGATAAAGCTTGGGAAGCGATCGTTAAATCCCAAGATGTCGCCCGTCGCTGCAAAAATCAACAGTTAGAGGTGGAACATGTCGCAATCGCTCTGTTGGAACAAAAAGAGCTAGCTAACCGTATCCTCTCCCGTGTAACCGTTGATATAACTCGATTTCAGCAGCAACTGGAAACCTTTGCCAGCCGTCAACCTAAGGTAATCAATGTAGATCAATTGTACCTAGGTCGCGGCTTGGATATCATGCTGGATAATGCAGAAGCAGCAAGAGCTAATTTGGGGGATGAATATATCGCTGTGGAGCATCTACTGCTAGGTTTGGCAGCAGATGAGCGGGTAGGCAACCGGTTGCTTAAAACCTATAACCTGGATAGCCAAAAGCTAGAAGCAGTAATTCTCGCAGTGCGAGGTTCCCAAAAAGTCACCGATCAAAATCCCGAGTCTCGTTACGAAGCTTTGGAGAAATATGGACGGGATTTGACGGAAGAGGCTAAAGCAGGCAAGCTTGATCCGGTAATTGGTCGAGATGAAGAGATTCGCCGGGTAGTGCAAGTACTCTCCCGCCGCTCCAAAAATAACCCCGTTCTTATTGGTGAGCCCGGGGTAGGTAAAACTGCGATCGCAGAAGCTCTTGCTCAACGTATCATTAATGGGGATGTGCCAGAATCCCTGAAAAACCGCCAACTGATTGCCTTAGATATGGGTAGCTTAATTGCCGGAGCTAAATATCGGGGCGAATTTGAAGACCGACTCCGAGCTGTATTGCGGGAAGTAACCCACTCTGATGGTCAAATTGTACTATTTATTGATGAGTTACACACCGTTGTGGGAGCTGGAGCTTCTCAACAAGGTGCAATGGATGCAGGTAATTTACTGAAACCAATGCTAGCGCGGGGAGAACTGCGTTGTATTGGTGCAACCACTTTAGATGAGTACCGCAAGCATATTGAAAAGGATGCTGCCCTAGAGCGCCGCTTTCAACAAGTCTATGTCAAGCAGCCCACAGTAGAGGATACTATTTCCATTCTACGGGGTCTTAAGGAGCGTTACGAAGTCCATCACGGAGTTAATATTACCGACTCGGCTTTGGTTGGAGCGGCTACCCTATCCCAGCGCTATATTAATGACCGCTTTTTACCGGATAAAGCTATTGACTTGGTAGATGAAGCAGCAGCCAAAATTAAAATGGAGATTACCTCTAAACCAGTGGAATTAGAAGCAACTGACCGTAGGTTAATGCAGCTGGAGATGGAAAAGCTCTCCTTAGAAGCAGAAGACAAACGTACTGGTGTTAGTGGAGCCTACGGCGCTTCCCAAGACAGATTAGAGCGTATTGAACAAGAGATTACTATTTTAAGAGAAAAACAGCAAAAACTCAGTGGGCAATGGCAGTCAGAAAAGCAGTTGTTGAAAGACATCAGCACCCTCAAAGAAGAAGAAGAACAACTGCGCCTACAAATTGAGCAAGCAGAACGGGACTATGACCTCAATAAAGCAGCACAATTGAAGTACGGTAAACTGGAAGCCCTACAAAATGACCGGGATGCTAAAGAGAGGATGATGCTAGAACTCCAATCTGTAGGTACTGCTCTGTTGCGGGAACAAGTTACCGAAGCTGATATTGCTGAAATTGTTGCTAAGTGGACAGGCATTCCGGTTAAACGACTGCTGGAGTCAGAGCGTCAAAAACTCTTGCAACTAGAAGGACATTTGCATCAACGGGTGATTGGACAAAGTGACGCTGTAGCCGCAGTAGCAGCAGCAATTCGTCGTGCTCGGGCAGGGATGAAAGATCCAGGACGTCCCATTGGTTCTTTCCTGTTTATGGGACCTAGCGGCGTAGGGAAAACGGAACTAGCCAGAGCTCTGGCTCAATTTCTGTTTGATAGTGATGATGCGATCGTCAGAATTGATATGTCGGAGTACATGGAAAAACATGCCGTTTCCCGACTGGTGGGAGCACCTCCAGGATATATCGGTTACGAAGAAGGAGGGCAACTCTCAGAGGCGATTCGCAGGCGTCCCTATTCCGTGGTATTGCTAGATGAAGTGGAAAAAGCGCACCGGGATGTTTTTAACATTTTGTTGCAAGTACTTGACGATGGACGAATTACTGACTCTCAAGGGAGAAATATAGATTTCCGCAATACCATCATTGTCATGACCAGTAATATCGGCAGTGAGCATATTCTGAGTGTAGCGGGAGATGACACCAAGTACGAAGAAATGCAAAAACTAGTAACCAACGCTTTGCGGGCGCATTTCCGCCCTGAATTCCTGAACCGGGTCGATGATATCATGATCTTCCACACCCTTACCCGTAAGGAACTACGAGAAATTGTCGTTATTCAACTTAAGCGGGTTGAGCGCCTCTTAGCAGAGCAAAAGATTTCCCTAGAAATGTCAGCCAAAGCTCAGGACTACCTAGCCGATGTTGGCTACGATCCAGTATACGGAGCTCGTCCCCTCAAACGAGCAATCCAGCGAGAACTAGAAAATGCGATCGCTACCAAAATCCTGGAAAATACTTTTATTGAAGGGGACACAATTGTCATTGATTGTGAAGACAATGCCTTAACTTTCAAGAAAAAAGACCCAATTAATTTACCAGAACCTCAAGCGATGGTTAGTAAGAATTAAGAATTAAGAATTAAGAATTAATTTTCTACCCAAGCTACATTCTACATTCATTGTGTCTTTGTGGTTTATTGAATAAAATTAACTATGACTCAACTCTTAGAGAAAGCTTTTGCTGAAGCTTCAAATCTAGCTGTTTATACTTAAATGAAGAGACTTTTGCTAAGGCATCTTTAATAGCCTCTGCCACTGCTTGTGATACTAGGGGAGGAAGTGCATTCCCAATCTGCCGATACTGTGCAGTTTTGCCCCCTTGGAAAATCCAGTCATCGGGGAAGGTTTGTAGTCTGGCTACCATACGGATTGTTAATCGAGGTAATTTGTTCAGCGGATCTATGGCACTAGGTGGTGCATCAGCGATTCCCTTACCGTCTATTCCTAAATTTGCCCACTGTCTTTTCGCTCTGGTAGGGCCTAGATCTGCTCCGCCATGTTTTTTAGAGCCTCCTACCAGAGTTGGTGCAATGGAGTGTGCTTGACAAATCCACTTTTCTGCTCCTAACCATCCACACTCTTTGATTAAGTCACCTATGGTGTCGGCAACGGTTGGGCAATTGGTTGAACCTTCAGGCCATCTAAAGAAAGGTGCGTATTCTTGTTGAAGTGCAATGAGAATAAACCTTGGACGTAGCTGTGGAACACCATAATCAGAGGCATTTAAAACCCTCCAATCTAAGACAAATCCCATCAGCGACATTTGCCTTAGAAGCTCACTCCGATAGTCAGCAAACTTTTTAGCAGAGAATCCACGGACATTCTCCAACATAACAGCTTTGGGTTTTACTTGTTCTATTAGCCTAAGCGCATCAGGAAACAGATCCCTCTCATCTTGTGCTCCTTCTTGTTTCCCTGCAATGGAAAATGGTGGACAAGGCACACCTCCAGCAAACAGATCTACCCCTTGATATAAGTCTAGATCAAGCGACCTAATATCACATAATTGTGGGTTCCAATGGGGTCGATTGTGCATCAATGTTGCATATGCATGTGCATCGTTGTCATAAGCAGCAATATGATTGAATCCTGCTCTTTCCAGCCCCAAAGCCATGCCTCCAGCTCCAGAACAGATCTCAAGACAGTTCAATCTACCTGTCGTAATGTCTCCCATAAAAACCTTCAACCAATGCAACCTTATCTCATTACTGATTAAGAGCAAATGTACTATATTTACTGTTGCTGTACAAGCGGTAGCTAAAATAATGTCGGTGATTGTAACTCTTTAGAGGTTAAACTTAATCCAAGACTCTAGAATTTGTAAAGGCTTTGGATACTCAGCTAGATAGTTTGTTTGTTACTTTAACTTCTATCGAAAATTTTGAAGCTCGCTATGCCACAGTTATTCGGGATGCACGAGACTATGTTATTGATGCTGTAAGAATGGGCAGAACAACCCTCGCAGAAGCAGAGAAAGCTGAAAAAACTATATTCGGTATGAAAGTGGAAGCCTATCTCAGAAACGAATTTGGTTGGGAACAGGGCCAAAAATTAGACTTCTGCTTTGGCAATATCGAGTTTGACTCAAAAGCGACTATTGGGAAGACTTGGATGATTCCCCGTGAAGCAGTAGGAGAACTTTGCTTACTCACAAGTATTGATGAATCAAAAGGAATTTTTAATGCAGGACTACTCAGGGCAAATTTGGATGTTCTCACTGCTGGTAGTAATCAAGATAGAAAAAGGAGTGTTTCAGCATTGGGCAAAAGATCCATCAAGTGGTTGATAACAGGTGGTGGCATAATGTGAGTATAGTGCCCAACCTATTGGAGTGACACAGCTAATGAGTGTGTATTAGCTTCATCAGTAATAATGCTGACAAGAAATATCCTGTTGAGTTATATGATTAATGTTAGGTTGGATAGCCACAAATACATGTGCCTCCATCCAACCTACAGGGATTGCGATCAATTTCGCTAGTGCCGGAGGCAATCGTACTCAGCCAAAAGTCCTTGGTTTAATAAAATGGTGCGTTTGGTTATCAGCAACGCACCCTACAAGATCCGCGATCGCACTTTTATTGAAGGAGACACAATTGTCATTGATTGTGAAGATAATGCCTTAACTTTCAAGAAAAAAGACCCAATTAATCTACCAGAACCTCAAGCTTTGGTGAGTAATTAAGAATGAAGAATTAAGAATTTATTTTCTACATTCTTCATTCATATGCGTAATAAGCGTCTGACTACTTTGCCTTGAATTCAACAATAACTGGAGCATGATCGCTAGGCTTAGTCAACTTCCTCGGTGATATATCAATCTTACAACTGGTAGCTTGCTCGTAGAGATTAGGAGTAAGGTAGTGATGATCAATGCGCCAACCCCGATTGCGGCTGAAGCCACCGTGACGATAATCCCACCAGCTAAAGTTACCTCCCTCTGTGGTAAATTTGCGAAAGGCATCGGCTAAGCCTATGGCTAAAACTTCTTGTAAGGCTTGACGTTCTGCCGGGGAAGCCATGATATGTTTATCTTTGTCCTTAGGGTTATAAATATCTCGGTCTTCTAGGGCAATGTTAAAGTCTCCACAAACACAAAGAGCCTTGGGTGGTTTTTCTAAGAGCGATCGCAAATATTCCCGCAGCACTTTGAGCCAACGAAGCTTGTAGTTATATTTATCAGAACCTATCGCAGCACCATTGGGGACGTAAAGATTGACAATACGGATACCATCAACAACACCTGTAATCACTCGCTTTTGTTCGTCTAAATCCCCCACCTCATCCACGCTCAATACTGGTGTAAAACCAGTACTAACCTGTTCGAGAGGTTGCAAGCTGAAGATAGCAACGCCATTATAGGCTTTTTGCCCACAAATGTAGAGATGATAGCCCAATTCAGCAAAAGGCGATCGCGGAAAGTCAGCATCTACCACTTTCGTTTCCTGTAGGCAAAGTACATCTACTTTCCTTGTTTGCAACCAATCCACTACCTGCTCTTGGCGAGTGCGAATCGAGTTGACATTCCAAGTGGCGATTTTCATCAAAAAATGGGGAAGGTATTGGGGATTGGGTTAATACCATAAATCTTACAACCTTGTGCCTACAACCTCCGGCCTCCTGCCTTCTGCCTTCTGCCTTCTTACACTAGGTTGTAGTGGAATTTCAATCCAAAACTGGGTACCTTTCCCTCGAGAAGAGTCACACTTGATGCTACCTCTATGAGTATCCACCACAATTTTATGGCTGATGGCTAATCCTAGTCCAGTACCCTTCCCAACAGGTTTAGTAGTGAAAAATGGATCAAACAGTTGCTCTTTAACTTCTGGAGTCATGCCTATCCCATTATCTGTAATTTGGATAACGACACGAGAGCAATCAGTACTGAGGCTGGTACGAATAGTAATATAACCTACATGGTTAGGGATTTCTTCGAGGGCATCGATCGCATTGCTCAAAATATTCATAAATACCTGATTGAGTTGCCCAGCATAGCACTCAATATTTGGTATATTACCGTAGTCTTTAATAATTTCCACCCCTTGGCGCTCACCGCGAGCTTTGAGACGATTGTGCAAGATGAGCAGGGTACTATCTATTCCTTGATGAAGATCTACTAACTGCTTTGAACTTTGATCAGTGTGAGAAAAGTTACGCAAGGATAGGATAATCTCTCGAATGCGATTTGCTCCCACTTGCATGGAATCCATAATTTTGGGTAGGTCTTCCCGCAAGAAATCTAATTCAATGTCGTCAACCTTGGCTTGTATTGAAGTTACGGGTTTAGGATAGTGCTCTTGATAAGCCTTGATTAAATCAAATAAGTCTTGGATGTATTCCTTAGAGCATTGTAGATTACCGTAAATAAAGTTGAAAGGATTATTAATTTCATGAGCAACACCAGCCACCATCTGACCGATACTAGAGAATTTTTCTGCCTGAACTAGTTGAGATTGAGTGCGTCGTAAATCATGTAAAGTTCTCTCTAGTTGTTTGGCATGGGTATTAGCGACAGCACTAGCACTACAACTTTGTTGATAAAGGTGAGCCTGGTTAAGCTCAATTTGCAACTGCAGTAAATCACTTTCTTTTTGATACTGATTAACCACAGTATCGAGTCCTTCTAAAAGTTGTGTTTCTGATACCTGGAGAATATATTTTAAGTGATGATTTTCTAAATTTAGTTCTGTACTATTTGCTTGAGCTAAAGCTCTAACTTGAGTGATATAGTTCCGAATTTGTTGGGAGAGATAGTATGGTGCTTCAAAATAGATCTCCCAGACTGCTTTTGAGGGTTTCCCTGGTAAATTCATTCCTGGATTGCCATTAATCAATCCATTGTGGGACCTTTCCATCAAATCGATTGCTGCTAGGATTTCTTGTCGCAGCCTCTCCTGCTGGCACCTGTCTTCAGTGCAAACTAATTTCAAGGCAAACAAGGCAGTTCGTTGGGACAACATCCGCTGGCGTCCGCTAATATTAATTATTGCTGCATTGATTTCCCGAGCGGTGATGATATTGTCGATCTCAAAGTAAGTTGCCACTGTTCTTACCTGTAGCAGTTTTCAGTAAAACAAGCTGGAATCCACTAAGTCTGGTAAATTAATTATTTACCACCCATAGTTATCAATAAGCACTAGTCTATGGAAATAGAACTATTTTTCTTCTGAGTAATTTAATTAAATTTAATCTCAGTTGAAAAAAAATTCATATACACCTCCAAACATTATTCTTAAACTTTGGTAGTACTCTAGCTAAGATTCAATATTGTGGAGATGTCAAAGGATCAACAGGTGGTTAAGCAAGCCAGATAGCTATGCTACTAACTCAGATTTTTTGAGTCTGGCTGGTAAGGAACTAACAACTGTTGCTACATACTAACACTATTTAAGTTAATTTTGTCTAGTTATTCGTGTTTAAGAATTTATACAAGATGCATAAAAAATATTTGATACTTGCATCGCAAATATCTTTGTAACTATATATACTAAATTGAATATTTTCTCTTCTTGTGTATTAAAATTCTTGACTGAAAAGGTAAAATTACTTAACTCAAAACTTACCTCATCCCTACCTTAAGAGGGATGGCGATATTGTGTTATTAGTTATTAGTTATTAGTTGGGAAGTGAAGAAATACTTACTAACTAACAACTTTCTTTGTCAAGTCGGCGGTTGCTATTTTTTGCAACCCTAGCTTTTTATAGATTTTAATACAAAGCAATGTTCCTAAATACTATATAAACGGTTAAACATAAATAAATACCCAAGGGTAAAGAGAGATGGAAGAGATGAAACCATTACATAGCAAGCCTCTTGGCGAAATTGTCTCTGACAAATCTACCTGCGTAAAGTAGTTTAAGATTTATTGAGTTTTGTAAACTATCTTAATAAAAAGCTTAGAAGCCTGTGACGGGCGGCACCCACTATGAAGGGAAGAAACAATTTCTTTTCCTCTTCCCTACTCCCTATTGCCTATTCCCTTGTTTCTTAAAAGCGATATTGGCGAATTTGTTGTTCCTCAGCTTCACTCTCACTCAGCTCTACCCAAAGGCTGACTGGTACTGCATCGCCCTGGGCATTCACTTTAATTTCCATAACAATAGGAGATAAGAGTTCTGAGTCTTTTGGGTGAGCTTGCCGAGCTTTACTAAGTTCAGCATTAATCTGCTGCCGTTGCTCTTCAGGAATATAGTAAGTTTCCAGTCCATATTTGAGCGAGCCATAGGCAACACCTTTAATGGCAACCTGATTGGCTGGTAGTTGGGAGGGTTGTTGTAGAGTAACTGCTACTGGCTTCCACGGTTGTGGTAGTTCAATGGCAGGATTAGGAGCTGGTTCTGCCAAAATTAGATAAAAATTGGTACCAGGCTCGATAAAGAGTAGCTCATTGCCATTAGGTGGTTGCTTGGGTAATGTGTCCCAACCTGGAAGCTCCCGTAAGGTATCTTGATTGGATATGTCATACCTGAGGGTTTGGGAGTAACCCCGCAATAATTCATAAGGATCTACCGGAACTGTCTGAAGAATAACAGTTTTACCAGTCAGATGAGTGTAAACTGCCTGAGCTGGAACCGCAAGAATTAGGGCAGTTTGAAACAACAGAGGCACCCAAAATCGCCACATAGAGATGGCATGGGAAGAGTGAGTATTATTACTAGTTAGTTCAGATTCCTGTTCCATTGTTCCTCAGTCGAGGATGCCTTATATTCTTGAAGTTGCTCAATGCCGATAATCTCAGAATCATTGATAAGATCTTGCTTGGTGTGAAATGTGAAATGGCGTTTGCCTCCTTGAGAGTTCCACACCTGTTGCAAAACGGGGTTTGGGTAGGTGCCGTTTTCGAGCTGACTTAACATCTGTGGCCACTTTTGCTGAATGCTGCTAGCATCACAGACGTAGAGTTTTAGATGAGCAATGTGTGCGATGGCGTAGATTCCGGAAGCCATGATTCAAAGGGTAGGCAAATATAATAACAGAAATTAGCTTTTAGCTTCAGAGCGGAGTGCTTAGTGTTTTTTACTAGCAATCAAGGTTGTGCTACTCCTACTCTCTTTATACCTACACAACTATTCGAGTCAATTCCCTACCCTTTCCCAATAGACTTATTCAGCAAAGCCTAGCTAAACTGTTGAGCATAGAAGCGAGCATAACGATTCCCTTGCTCTAATAATTCTGTGTGAGTTCCTGATTCAGCAATCTGTCCCTTCTCCATAACGAGAATGCGATCCGCACGGCGCACAGTTGCTAGTCGATGAGCAATAATAAAAACAGTACGGTCTTTCATAATTCGCTCTAGTGCTTCTTGCACCAAAGCTTCGGATTCTGAATCTAAAGCAGAAGTGGCCTCATCTAAGATCAAGATACTAGGATTGAGCAAAACTGCACGAGCGATCGCAATTCTTTGTCTTTGTCCCCCAGATAAATTGACTCCTCGTTCTCCTACCCAAGTGTAATAACCCTGAGACAGCTCGATGATAAATTGATGAGCATTAGCAATCTCTGCTGCTGCTTGGACTTCATTCAGATCAAATTCTCGCTGACCAAAGGCAATATTTTGAGCTATGGTTCCTGAAAATAAGGTAACCTCTTGAGGGACAATGCCAATTTGATGCCGGAGACTTTTGAGGGTGACATCGCGAATATCCATACTGTCAATGAGAATTTCCCCAGCCTGGGGTTCATAAAAACGAGGCAGCAAATTAACTAAAGTAGTTTTACCAGCACCAGATGCTCCCACCAAAGCTATCTTTTCTCCCGGTAGAGCCAATAAACTTAAATTTTTGAGTACCGAAGTTCCCCATTGACTCTCTTGAGGAAAACGGGCAGGGTAGGCAAAGCTTACATGACGATATTCTACTTTTCCAGTGACGGTTGGTAAGTCAGCTGCACCTGGTTTTTCTATTACCGCTGGCTTAATTGCCATCAATTCCAAGACTCGATCAACAGAAGCCTCTCCTTGTTTAAAATCGTTGTAATTAGTAGTCATGTGGTTGATCGGATCAATGAGTAATCCCACACCAGCAAGATAACTGACAAATTCTGCACTAGTCAGATTACCTTGGGAAATTTGCCACCCCCCCAAAAAAAACAGCAGCAATACGCTCATGACATACAGAAATCCTACCACCGGAAACTGAATTGCTTTGAGGTGTTCAGCCGCATACTTGGCTTTGCGATTGTGTTCAGCTTCGATACTAAAGCGTTCAATTTCATACTCTTCCGCAGCAAAAGCTTGTACTAAGCGAATGCCACTAAAAACCTCTGTCAGCAAAGAAGATAAATTAGAAATGCGATTTTGACTGCGGTGGGAAAACTTCAGCATTTGCTCCCCAAACCAACCAATGAGAATACCCATCAGCGGTGCCACTATCAAGGTTGCTAGGGTTAACTGCCAGTTGAGATAGATCATATAACCGAGCACAACGATCAACTGTAACAGGCAGGGGATAAAATCATGGAAGACTTTATTGACCACTTCCCCAATCCGGTCGATGTCTTCCGTGAGACGATAAGTTAAATCCCCAGTCTTAGCTGTTTCAAAATAGCTCAGGTTGAGACGCTGTAGGTGAGTATAGACTTGTTTGCGTAAGTCCAAGGCAATGGTGAAAGCTGCTTTTGCCATCAAAGCATCTTGGCCATACATAAGGGTTTTCTGGACTAGAAAAACCAGAGCTAGGACTCCAGACAACTGAGCCAGTGCCACCGTATTACCCTGTCCCAAAAATTTGGCAATTTGACCAGCCAGTGCTGCCTGTATTGGCCAAAATACGGTTACCCCTAACGTGCAAACCAAAGCCTGAGTAATGGTTTTCCACTGGGGGCGGATATAAGGTAGCAGCTGCCAGTAATTAGAGCGCGGTTTCAAACCGTAGTAACCCAAATGATGTTCCTGTGTCTCAAGTTATCATTCAATTGACGAGTGGGTGTGAAATTTACAGTTGCTTTGAAGAAACAAGATAATAGGCAATAGGCAATAGGCAATAGGCAAAGAAATTGTTTCTTCCCTTGATAGCAGGTGCCGCCGCCAGTAGGGTTGCTCTTCAGTATATGTGTGAATGACCATTTGTCCCTACCTTTGTTAGAAAGCTAAAAATCTTGGTCTTTTGTCTCCAAAGATGTAGCGAACATTCGTACAATAGGTTGTTGGCATCAAAATATTTCAATAAATTCAGGAGATTTTCATGGCACTACAGGCGGTTGGAGCGATAGAAACAAAGGGTTTTCCTGGTGTGCTAGCAGCTGCAGATGCGATGGTCAAAGCTGGTAGGGTGACGTTAGTCGGCTATATCCGAGTTGGTAGTGCTCGCTTTACGGTGAATATTAGGGGGGATGTTTCTGAGGTGAAAACTGCGATGGATGCGGGGATTGAGGCAGTAGGAAAGACTTTCGGGGCAACTTTAGAAAGCTGGGTAATTATTCCTCGACCTCATGAAAATGTGGAGTGTGTTTTACCAATTGGGTACACTGACGAAGTTGCAGAGTACCGAGACGCTGTTGAAAATCCAATAATTCCAGGACAGCCTAACGGTCAGAGGTAAAGCTTTATGTTAATGTGATTTCTTAGTGTGAAAACTCTTTTGCGATCGCCTTTTGCTCGATAGCGATCGCATCTAGACTAGCTAATGCACATTTAAATAGTTTTGTCAATGCCTTATTCCTAAGGTTCGACAGAGGTATCACCGTACTTGATCCAAAGTGCTATCGCCATACTTACCGCCGTAATTAGCACCATACTCAAAGCTGAGCCAAAGCCCCAATTCTGAGTCGCGCCCAAAAACTGATTATAAATCAACCTTGCCGCAGTCATACTTGAGGCTCCTCCCAGCAATTCTGGGTTAACGAAATCTCCTAAACCACTGATAAATACTAACAAAGAACCAGCGGCAATTCCTGGCATGGATTGAGGTACTGTTACTTTCCAGAAAGTTTGCACAGGATTGGCTCCTAAATCAGCGGAAGCCTCTAAAAGACGTCTGTCTAACTTCTCTAAAGAAGCATAGAGAACCAAAACCATATAAGGTAAGAAACTATAGGCCATGCCAATCAATACTGCAGAACCACGGTTGAGCACTTCTAATGCAGGTAAACCGAAAAATGTCAACACTGAATTGAGGACACCAGTGGGGCGTAAAATGGTAATCCAAGCATAAGAACGCAGTAGAGAGGAAGTCCACAGCGGTAAGATAAACCCCAGTAACAGTAAATTCCGCCACGCCTTGGGTACAATCTGGGCAATCCAGTAAGCTACAGGAAATCCCAACAACAGGCAGATTACGGTACTACCACCAGCAAAAAAAAGCGATCGCCCCATCACTTTCAGGTTAACTGCGTCATTAAATACCCGAAAATAGTTGTCGAGACCTGAAGGATTCACCACATCCCCAGGTCGGATGTTCGGTACTAGACTCAGCTCAAAAATGACTAGTGTCGGTAGTACTAATAACAACACTAACCAAATCCCAGCGGGACCAAGCAATATCAATGGTTCTAACCACTGCCACCGTGCAGGTTTCCGCTCGCTCAGGATTGGTGGTTCGTCAGTACCATCAGCTGTGGTGGAATTGTTGGAAGAGGGAGGGGTGATTTTATTAGACACGAACAGTTTTGGTAATTGGAGTATCAGTTATCAGCTTTTGCAGAGGGGAAATAGAATCCTTACTCTATAAGAATTCTTAATTCTTAATTCTTAATTCCGCGCAGCGGTACTAGCTGCTTGTTAGTTTAGTCCAGTAGCGGTCATAAACTTCGCTAACCCCCTCAACAGTGGCAATACTTTCACAGTGGCTGATGGCTGGATTTGGTGGAAACAAGCTTTGATTGTCTCGGATTGCGAGGGGTAAATTATTGAATGCTTCTTGGTTTGGTGTTGCAAAGCTCAAGCGCTGACAAATTTGAGCGGCAATATCTGGCTGTAGCATGAAATTAATCCAAGCATAAGCTCCTTCCAGATTGGGAGCAGTTTTGGGAATTGCTAGAGTATCCATCCACAGAGAAGAACCACTTTGAGGTAGTACATACTCCAAGTCAGGATTTTCTTGCATTACTTCATTGGCATCAGCAGAGTAACACATGGCGATTAATAAATCTCCAGTCAAAATTTGCGATCGCCAAGCATCGGAAGCAAATGAGGCAAGGCTTGGTTTTAGCTCCATTAGTTTTGCATACGCCTGTTGAATCTCCTGGGGATTGGTTGAGTTGTAGGAGTATCCCAACATTCTCAATGTTGCTCCCATAACTTCCCGAACATCATTGAGCAACGTCATTCGTTTAGATAATTGCTGTTTATGCTCCCAAAGATAGTTCCAATCTTTTGGAGGCACTGGTAATTTCTTTTTGTTATAAATCAAGCCAGTTGTTCCCCAGCTCACGGGGACACTGTGCAAATTTCTTGGGTCATATTCGAGATTGAGGAATCTAGGAAATATCCGTTCAAAACCAGTAATACGCGAGAAGTCAAGTTCCCTTAACAACTCTAAACTTACCATTTTCTCCACCATATAGTCAGACGGATAGATGATGCTGTAAGCACCACCTCCCCCTGCCTGGAGTCGAGCCAGCATCCCTTCGTTAGAATCAAAGACATCCGCTATAGCTTTGATACCCGTTTCTTGAGTAAAGCGCTCTAGCAAGTCCTGATCCGTATAGCCAGCCCAAGTATAGATGTATAAAAGATCTGAAGCACCTTGAACACTAGCTGCTGGTCGCTCATTAGCCAGTGTCCAACCACACCCAGACAGGATTATACCGCTAACAGTAGCGGAGGTAGCTACCTGCAAAAACTGACGCCGCGTAGAGTTTTTTGGGAATGTTCGTTCGTTCATAACCAATGGTTTGGTGATGCCAGCAATTGCTTTGCAATTGGTTAATGTAAGAGGGAAGAATTTTAGTATAGTTCCATTTCGGATGGACAATCATAGACATGGCTATTGACCTCCTACTTTAGCTTTAAGCAACACCTGTGCAGAACCCAAGTACGAGGGGAACACAGGCATTATTTGCCTCGGATGTACTACCAGACACCCTCTATCCCTTTGTACAAAGGCTATACTGATTCATTTACTGCTTTTGACCCACTCCCACGGCTAGAAGCGCGTGGGATTCGGGGGTTAAGCAGAGATTGCAGGTTGAACCTGTCTTACATCTCCTAGCCCCAAGGTTGAAGCCCCAACCTTTCTGATATTCATGGCGGCGTTCCCATCTCTGTCATTTTCCGACTGACAAGAAGGACATCGCCATCGCCTCATATCTAAATCTAAATTTTCCAAGACATGACCACAGCGAAAACAGGTTTTAGAACTGGGATACCATTGGTCAATGTAGATGATTTGCTTGCCACGTTTATGGGCAACCCACTCCAGAATATTGAGGAACTTCGCAAACCCTAAGTCTCCAATTTTTCTTCCCCATAACTTTTGCATTGCTTTGATATTCAATGTTTCAAAGCACAGCACATCAAAGCGCTTACACAGGTCATAGGCAAGCTTCCAAAACCAGTCTTCCCGACGATTGGTTATATCCTCGTATCGTCTGGCTAAATTGAGCCTGGCTTTGTCTCGAGTGTTTGAACCTTTTTGTTTTCGAGAATGGTTTCGACTTGCTTTTTTGACCTCATTAATCGATTGAGAAAAGAATTCTGGAGACTGGATTTTAAACCCTTCAGAACAGGTTAAAAAAGTTTTGATACCAAAATCAAACCCTGCGATTTTACCCGTCATGAGTTTGGCAAATGGTTCACTTTCATTGTTAACTACCACAATCATAAATAGTTCCCCTAAAGGGGTTCGCTTAATTGTGAGAGTCTTGATTGTTCCTTCTATGGGTCTTGAATTCCAGAATTTATAAACCCGATTAGCAATCTTAATCCGGTTTCCACCTAGAAACTTATACCCAGCTTGCTTAAGAGTGAAAGACTTGTACTTTCGTACTTTCTTAAAGGTTGGTGGACGAAACCCTTTTTTAGAATGCTTAAAAAACAACTGATAGGCTTTTTCAATCCGTTGACAGATGTCTTGTACAGCTTGAGAGCCAACCTGCTGCCAAAAAGGATTGCGCTTTCTGAGTTTGGCAATGTGTTTTTGAAGTCTAGAACACTGCAAATGCTTACCATACATTCGATAGTACCGTTTATGCAGGGCAAGGCAATGGTTATAAATCACTCCCGCCACGTTAAGAGTGCGCTTGAGATGTCTATTACGCTTATGTTCGTAGAGTTTAAACTTTAGTGACTTCATACATCTATGATAACAGAAGTACACCCAATGGGTAGACATATGAAAGCAAGATTAAACCTATTAATTAAGACAGAACGATTAGAGACGCAATCATAGGAATTGCCTTGCATTAACGCAAGACAATGACTCAAATGGTTGAAGTCTGGATAGACCGACTTAAAGAGACAACACGGCGGATAAATCCGCCTGCGCTACATCCCACGCTTGAAAGACGTGGGCTTTGCTTCAACTTCTGTAAAACCTCTGTATAAAGCTGCTCATCCACCCAAAAGCCAACCTGCTCAATTAAATTATTGAGTAAAGGTTTCACCTCTTGAATCAAATTATTACGTTTGGCAGCAATGAGAATTCCTAAGACACCTGTTACTTCTAATCCTAGTCTTAGGGCAACTAGTCTACCCAATCTTTCATCAATGATGAGACGATCAGCATTGTACTCAATAGCTAATGCAATGACCTCAGCTTCACCAGGATCGAGTTCGTCTCTTAATCTGTTCACTAGCGTTCGGTCAGTTGCAGATTGAGTCTGAATCCAACTTAATGTCGGTACAATTGTAGTGCTAGCATCTGTATTGCCTACATTTGTAATTTCATTAAAAACAGCCGTAGGAATCAAGATTTCATTGTAAAGTCTACGGAGTAAATCAAGCTGTCCAATGGTGGAAAGATAAAAGATAGGCGAAGTATTACTTACAACAATCATCGCCAGTTGTTTGCCTCCAACGTTCTTAAGTCTTGTCGAAATTCCTCAACGCCATAATGAATTGGAATTTGACGGCGACCTAAAATTCGCTGAAACTCTAATTGGTTCATTTCAGCAAACTGACTGGCTGTCCCTAAGGTAATTTTTTCTTGCTGAAATAGCACAATGGCAATTTCGAGCTTGAGATCGGCTTCTGAAATACTTGCTGTTTTTAGAAACTCATCGGGGATGATTAAACTCATGACCTTAACTTCTTAATGAGGAAGTAGAGAAGCGATCGCTTCTTCAATTGTTGATTCTACTTCAGTTTTGAAGTTTAGCTCTTGGTGCGAAACTCCTTAATATAATACAGATAGCTTTTTTCAGTACGACAGCTCATATATTTCAGTCAATGGCACATCCAATGAAGACTGTTTACGGTGATCTACTGCAACTTGCTCTCGATGGTACATTTGATGTCATTATTCATGGCTGCAATTGCCAATGTGCAATGGGTGCCGGAATCGCGAAGGCAATCAAAGCAATCTTTCCTGAAGCGTATGAGGCAGATTGTAAAACAAGCAAAGCAGACAAAAACAAAATGGGCACAATCTCATTCGTAACCGTCGAACGAGATGACCACGAAATCACAATTGTCAACGCCTACACTCAATTTCATTGGCGCGGTTCAGGTGTGCTTGTAGACTACGAAGCTATTCGCTCGGTCATGATCGCAGTAAAATCACAATTCACTGGAAAACGAATCGGTTATCCCAAGATCGGTGCAGGTCTTGCCAAGGGTGATTGGGATGTGATTTCGCAAATCATCAACGAAGAACTCGATGGCGAAGATCATACGCTCGTAGAATATTCGGGATAACAAATAACTAAACTGGAGCGGCGGTTGTACTGCATTCAATCTCCTTGGTGACTTTACCATTAAAACCAACTGGCAGGCAATCTAGGAGGTCAGCCAGCCATGCCACTTTCTAATTCAACAAGGGAGCATTCATCGCAAATGACTAAGACTCATCGCTATCAAACTCAGGTTTTATGGACTGGTAATCTGGGGCAGGGTACAGCCAGCTACAGAGCCTATGAGCGATCGCATGAAATTGTTGTCGAAGGTAAGCTGCCCATTCCAGGCTCGTCAGACCCTGCTTTTCGTGGAGATCAAACCAGATATAATCCAGAAGAATTACTAGTTGCATCAATATCGGCTTGCCATATGCTTTGGTATCTTCATCTGTGTGCTGAAGCATCGATCGTCGTAAGCCACTATCTCGATCAGGCAGTCGGCTCAATGCAGGAAACTGAAGATGGAGGTGGACGCTTTACTGAGGTTGTACTTAAACCAGTTGTGACTATAGCCGCAGGTAGCGACAAGAAGCAGGCAGAACAACTGCACGAGCAAGCACACCACTTTTGTTTTATTGCTAACTCGATGAATTTCCCAGTATTGTGCAAACCTTCTATTCAAATCGACAAAGCTGTTTAACTTTGTCCTCAAACAATTATGAAACTAACTGAAGTTGTCCCTTGGGGCAGAACATTTGCAGAATATCAGTTGATGTTTGGTTTGTCCCAAGCAGATTTAGAAGCACAAATCTTGGGTTGTGGCGATGGACCAGCAAGTTTCAATGCTGAAATGACAGCGCTGGGACAAGCACGCCTCGCAGCAATGGAAAGATTTTGCTGGATTACGAAGCTGGTAAGGTTGAGGAACGCTATCGATACCAATCATTACCGAATCTAGAACTAGCTGATGATCAATTTGGATTGTGCCTCTGTTCTTACCTGCTCTTTTTGTATTCAGAACAGCTATCCCTCGATTTTCATCTTGCTTCAATTGCTGAACTTCTACGAGTAGCACAAGAAGTGCGAATTTTCCCGTTGCTTAAGTTAAATGGAGAGCCATCCCCATATACGGAAACAGTTGTTGAGGCGCTAACCAATAAAGGTTTTGATGTACGGGTGCAATCTGTTGCCTACGAATTTCAAAAGGGCGGTAATCGAATGATGAAAATTAATCGTAAACGGTCAGTCGTATAACAATTCTGTTGCACACCGACCTTTTTGATGTAAGCGCTATAATTTAAGATGGCAAGTTTAGGGCGCGACGCGATCAATGTTCAGTGCATTTGATGTGGCTAACTACTTCATTACTCAAGTGAATGCTGAGGACGATGCAACTATCTCCAACATGAAGCTTCAGAAGCTTCTATATTATGTTCAGGGCTTTCATCTTGCTATTTTTGATAGTCCCTTGTTTGAGGAGACCATTGAAGCATGGGCTCATGGACCTGTATGCCCTCCTGTATATCGTACATACAAGAGTTATGGACGTTCCCATATTTCGGAGCCTAAGGATGGGAACCCTAATGAGTTTAGTGACGATCAAAGGGAGTTGTTGGAAGAAGTCTGTGAAGTTTTTGGTCAGTTTGACGCCTGGAAGTTGCGAAATATGACTCACAGTGACCCTCTATGGATAAATCACGAAAAAAATGCATCAGAGATTCCTCATGATGAAATGAAGGATTTCTTTAAAACAAGGATCAATTAATTGGTGAAGAATAAAAAGAAGATAAGAAATCCCGACTCTAGTAAAGGTAGAAGGATTTCTCCTCCTCAAAGCCCGAATTATGATCACCAGCCACCAGTTTTTTCTTTAGAAAGAGTTCAATCTGGTGGCTATTGCTTTTCTGCACTGAAAAATGAATGTAAAGCTCAATTTGCTGAATCTATCTTTAAAAGGCGATCAATAACTTGGGCTCAAATTAAAAGTCAGCCTAGACATGGTCTAGGTTTCGAGAAGATTCCTGTTTCTAAAATCAAGCAGCCTATTCCGCAATTTATTACTGAAGACCAAAAAGACTTGATTGTATTCAGATACAATGGCATGAGATCAATGGTTGGATATAGGGTCAGGAATATATTTTACGTACTGTGGTTCGATCATAACTTTACTCTTTATGACCATGGTTGACTCTCGTATAGAGTTCTCAGGTATTTGTAAAATGATCTCTTCAACAGATGAGTTAAAAACAGTTTTATCAGTTCTTGCATTTTTTGTTTCCCTGATATCACTTTATTTCACACGTGTAAACTGGATACAATCGTATAGACCGGTGGTCGTTGCATTTATTGAGGCTCATAGCTCTGGTCAAACAGGAGCAACATTAAATTTAGTTGTTTCAAATGTGGGAAGTCGTCCAGCAGTAAAAATTCGTTTAGATGCCTCATCCAATAACATTGATAGTCTATTTGAAGAAGGAATCGAGCAATATAGAATTGACTTGATTAAATCCTGCTTTGAACCTGATAACGAGATTCCACTACTACGTAATGGAGAAGATTTATCCAACTGCTTCGGAGGTTTTGGTACGGACAAATGGCTGAAGTTTCGTCAGTCTATTGAGATATCAATAACTTATTCTGATCTTGCAGGACGTTCATTTAAATCAAAGCAACCTCTCAAAGTTTATGAACGACAAAAAGGCTTCGCAGGGACCGATTGGAGTGATTACGAGTAAACTTGTCTCAATTCCTCCAACTCTCCCTTAACTATTCGTACAACTTTCCTATCCCTCACCAAACAAAACAACCAAATTATCGAATGTCGCCTCTTTTATAACTTTTGAAAAATGGTATTATTCACTAACTACTGCGCTTCAGCAGCTTCTAAGAATGCAATCACCTGTTCTCGCTTAACTGTGGGAAATCCTTCGAGAAAATCATCAATGGATTCTCCTGCCTTCAAATAATCCAGCAACATTTGCACAGGTACTCGTGTTCCAGCAAAAACCGGCGTACCACTCATCACATCTGGTGTTACAGTAATGATTTGAGAATGACTCATTATCCCCTTCCTTCAAACTTTGGTCTTGCTAGGCAATATCATTATGAGTATTTTTTCTTGCCCTGATCAATCGAAAGTCGCAGAAATCTTACTGGAAAACAACCTGCCAATCGATGATTTATCGGAGCTCAACCTAGAGAACTTTTTCGGGTGTGGTGATGAAACCAAGCTTAAAGGTGTAGTCGGACTCGAAATTTTTGGTACCGACGGCTTACTGCGGTCGTTGGCAGTTTCTAAAGAAGCGCGAGGTCTTGGTTGTGGTAAAGCGCTAGTAGCGAAAATAGAAGAACACGCGAGATTTAACGGCATTCGGAACCTTTACCTTTTGACTCAGACTGCGGAAGTATTTTTTAGCAACCTTGGCTATGAGGAGATCAATCGAGAAATCGTTTCAGAACCGATTAAGCACACTCGCGAATTCAGCGACTTGTGTCCCGATAGCGCTACAGTGATGAGAAAGTCACTTGAAACCTAACAAATCATTTGAGCCGACGTCTTTCAAGTTAGCGTGAGGTTCTTTTTCCAGATTGCTCATCTTCAGGAATCTGTGTGTCAGGAACATGCTTTAGCCCCCAAGTAATCATTGCTTTGAGTACAGGACGAAGGCTTTTTCCCCGTTGTGTTAATTGATAGTTCATCCTGCGAGAATGGTTGCTATAGGGTTGCTTTTCCACCAAGCCCATTTCTTCAAGCGACTTCAGGCGATTCGTCAAAATATTGGTTGAGATGCCTTCAGGAGACTCTAAAAACTCCTCAAAACGCTGTTTCTTAAAAAACATCATGTCTCTGATAACCAAAAGAGTCCACCGATCACCGATTAGATCAAGTGAACAGGCGATTGGGCAGGGTGAACGCTGGGATTGGGACATTGGCAGAACTTGATTTTTGGATTACTTGCATTTTACAAGTAATGTTGGTTATATTATAACTTGCAAATTGCAAGTTAGTGATAAAAGAAAGCCATGATGACTCAAATCGAACCGACTGCTAAAACTGGACAAAACTTTGCCGTAGCCGATTTGGGACTGTTCTCTGAATTACGGCAGTTTACATTTGAGGCTCCAGAAGCCCCTTTAAAGTTAGAGGGGAAGGTATTTCTCAAACAGATTCTGAATCTCTCAAGTGCTGAGGTTTCGTTTAATAACCTTTCTCCCAATACATCTGTGCCTTTTTATCACAAGCACCGTTTGAATGAAGAAATTTATATCTTTATTCAGGGGAAAGGTGAGTTCCAGGTCGATGATTGTGTGTTTCCAGTAGGTCAAGGAACTGCTGTGCGAGTAGACCCAGAAGGAGAACGTTGTATGCGAAATACCTCAGATGCTGAGGATTTGTGTTGGATTGTGATTCAATCACGAGCAGGTTCTTATCCAGACCATACCATTCAAGATGGCTTTGGCGTTCAAAAACAAGTTGGTTGGGTTGGTAAACAGCAAATTTAGCGTAAGGCGATTGCTGCATAACCAGTGCCATCTGCTTGCAGCAGCGCTTCGCGATCGCATCCCCCACTAATCAATCGATGGGATCATATAGCTTGTATGCTTCTTTGTGTCGAATACACACACATTTATCCCAATCACATTTTTTGTTTAATGAAGGACTTTGGCGTCACTCCCTTAAACTGCTTAAACACACGGGTGAAGTGAGATTGGTCAGTAAAACCAAAAAGATAAGCAACCTGAGCAATAGTTTCTCCTTGTTTAAGAAACTGGGTTGCCTTTTCAATGCGGCGTTTGAGCACATATTTGTGTGGAGTAAGACCGATTACAGCCTTAAATAAACGTGAAAAATGGAACTTGCTCAAACCTGCTTCTAGTGCTAAATCCGACAGGCTAAGATCTGCGGTGAGATGAGCTTCGATATAGTCAATTACATATCCTAATCGCTGGCGCTCAGTTGGGTACAAATTGAGGAGATTTACAGGGGTATTAAGGCTGTAGTGATTAACAAAATGAGTGGCTAATGCTGTAGACAGTGTATCGACATAGAGACGACCGTTATTGCCTCCCATCTCAGCTTCAACCAGCAGGGCTTGCATTAAAGTCTGCAAATGTTTATCCTTTGCCTGATGTTGTCGTCTGAAGATCTGGTGTTCGAGTAAAGGTTGGTCAGGAAGTAGTTCTGCCACTTTTTGTGGCTCAATGGTGAGCAGAACAAATTGATTGTATCCCCTAATCCGATGGGAAAAGGGAACCCCCGCTGGATTCACCCACAAGTCACCCGTTTCGTAGCGATGAGTCTTGAAGGTTTTGCCATCCTTCCACTCCCACTCAAAGGCTGGGCCAATGTTCATGGCAAAATAATGCTCAGCCACCGTCACGTCATCAGGGGTAAATTCCTCATTTTCGCCTTTTTCAATATAAATGCCGTCCCAGGCTAAATCTTTACTCGATACTAAAATCCGACCAGCGGTTATGTCTGGCTTAGGAGTTAGGGTGTGACTATCAACAAAATTAATTTGGCTTTGCATAGGGCTTACCCAGTGAATTGGCCAAGCGCAATTTTCTACTAAAATGCAGCAATCAAATACAAGAACTCATTTGAGGATTGCCCGATAGTGGTGATTGTAAACCAAAGCAATGGCTGCTGCCGTTCATTTGAGTTATAGGAGACTTTTTCATGGATTACTACACCTTAGGCAAGACTGGATTGAAAGTGAGCCGTTTGGCTCTGGGCACAATGACTTTCGGGGATGACTGGGGTTGGGGCGCAGATGAAGCCAATGCCCGTCAACTTTTTGACACTTATCTGGATGCCGGTGGAAATTTCATCGATACAGCTGATCTCTATACCAATGGTAATAGCGAGCAGATGCTGGGGCGATTTGTAAAAGATAGTGGTACCCGCGATCGCGTCATCATCACAACCAAATTCAGCTACAACGCTGAACCAGGTAACCCCAATGCTGGAGGCAACAGCCGCAAGAATATCCTCCGAGCCTTAGAAGGTTCGCTCCAGCGGTTGGGAACGGACTATATCGATATCTATATGCTGCATACTTGGGATCAGTTGACCCCAGCAGAAGAGGTAATGCGCACATTAGATGATCTGGTACGATCTGGCAAAGTACGCTATGTCGCCTTATCCGATGCCCCTGCTTGGTATGTGGCACAGGCACAAACCCTGGCGCAGGAACGGCACTGGGAACCCATTAGTACTATACAGCTGGAATATTCGTTGGCAGAGCGCAACATTGAGTTTGAATACACAGCGCTAGCTAAAAATCTGAACACCGGAATAATGGTTTGGTCACCCCTGGCAAGTGGATTACTTTCCGGCAAATACAAACCTTCTCAACAAGGTGGAGAAGGCTCAGGGCGGTTGGCGATGCTAGCCAATAGCGGCAACCCTGTCTTCAATAAGTTCACACAGAAAAACTGGGCGATCGTTGCAGAGTTAGAAAGCGTTGCCCAAGAGCTAAATCGTTCAATGGCACAAGTAGCATTAAACTGGGTCGTTAACCGTCCTACAGTGGCATCAGTCATCATTGGCGCAACCAAGCTGCATCAACTGCAAGACAATCTCGGCGCTCTGGAGTTTGAAATTCCTATGGAGCTACAGCAGCGATTAGACACGGTTAGTCGTCCTGAAACTCGCTTCCCTTACACCTTTTTTGAGGCAAGTCTGCAAGGCATGATCAATGGCGGAGCAACTGTAGGAGATAAACCACAGTCTTATTATCTACCCACTTTAGTGAAAGGTAGTGGGGCTGGAGTTACCTCTAGCTAACAGGATGTTGGACTGATAAACGAAATAAGCTAGTTGAGCAGCACAAACTGTTTTAGCATCAACCGCCAGAAGCCCCGTGCTATATCCGCTCCGATTAGGGACGGGAGCTGTCACTTGCTGCTCAACTCCACCGTTAGACTTCTGCTTTAGTCCAACCCATTGGTGACATCGCTTCTTCAATTGTTGATTCTATTTGGTGAGATTGTTACACTGAGTACTTCTGCCTAATTACCCATAGAGGTAAAAATTACCTCTATGTAAATATTTAGGTCTCATAAGGAGATAGCCGATGACACCAACAGAGGTAATCAGAAAATGGATCGACACGTTCAATTTGGCTGACATTGATGGACTCGCGGAGCTGTACTCAATCGATGCCGTCAATGAGCAAGTCGTTTTTTCTGAGCCATTAAGAGGACGTGAGGCAATACGGAAGCTGTTGGAGTTAGATTTTTCCCGCGCCAAGATGATCTGCATTGAAGAGCGTATCTATGAATGCGGCGATACAGCCATTTTGCAATGGAGAGATCCGAAGGGTTTTAAAGGATGTGGATTCTTTCAAATTGAGAATGATCACATCATTTATCAGAAAGGCTATTTTGATCAACTATCCTTCTTTAAGGCCCAAGGTTTACCAATTCCCGAAGACTATCTAGATTCCTAACAAATGTCTGCACTCAGAAAGTTTCGATAAAATCATCAATGGATTCTTCTGCCTTCGAGCTTTTGTCTTGCTAGGCTATATGGAGTCTCTTCGTTGAGTTACAAACCTCCATTTTTTAGCTTTTCACTGCTATTAATTATATGCGTTGTTGTGTGGTCATGCTTTATTCTATCAATTAGAATATTCACAAATTTTTTAGCACCAATTTCATTTAAATGGTCTTCATCACTAAAGAGATTGTCGTTTTTTATAAAAATTTTCTTAAAATCAAATATTGTTAATGATTCATCCATGAAAATATTATCTGCATTGTAAGATTTTCCTTCGATCTCATTAATGTATAACCTAGACAAGGGAAATTTTATCCCAACTAGTATTATGTCATGCATTTTACAAATTTCAATTATATCATTTAATTCAGATACTAATTCCTCAGAATAATGTAGTGAAGGAAATTGCACCTGGGCTCTTTCTTTTGAGCGCTTCATTTGTTCATTATGTGTTAATTTTGAGAATTCATTATGGTTTTCATTTTTTGATGGGCCAAGTAATATGGATTTGAATTTTGATTTTAGGTGGATTTTCACAATGCCTGTAACTTTTGGGTTAATCAAAACAATATATCTTTCAAATAAATTATTTTTTATAAATTCATAAAAATTATCAAAATCAGAGATGTTTGTAAAGTATCCCGACCCACCCAAGTTATTCAATCTTTCACGATATTGTGATAAAGTATGATCATCCACCGTAATAATAATAGCATCTACTTCTGTCTTTCTAATTAAGTATTTTAATTTTCGTTTCATATCAAAATAGGAATCACCTCCAGCTGAAAAGTTATATACACCATATTTTTCTAGATAGTTTTCTAATGGTTTTCCATGAGAATCTGCTAATAAGAATGTATTAAACTCTAGCTCAACGTTTTTATAATTTTTATAATAATTATTATAAATAATAAAGAAAAAAAATACATTTACAAAACCCAAACCCAATGCAAATAAAACTATTTTTCTCAAAAAAAGATTCATGATTAAGTTAGCTCCATAAAAGTCAATAACATGTAAAATTTAGTGAGCAACTTGCTTCACTTGAAGGCAGAATTTATAGGGTAGAAGGGATGAAGTTTTATGGGAGAGTAAATAGTTTGGACTTTTCCCAAACCTCTTCCACAGTAAAAGACGGAGTTTGTATCCAGAAGGAGCAAGGAATAAGGTAACAAAGCTGACAACAACAAGTTTGCACTTATAGTACCATAAAACAGGGAATCAGCTTGCAGGGATATTTGAACAAAGCTAAAAAAATCAATGAAATAGAGAGGTAAAATGCTTTTTAATTCCATAGACTTTGCAATATTCCTACCGATAGTATTTATACTCTATTGGTTTGTAATAAATAAACATCTAAAACTGCAGAATTTTCTGATAGTTGTAGCAAGCTATATATTTTATGGCTGGTGGGATTGGAGGTTTTTGTCATTAATTATTTTCAGTACAATAGTTGATTATTCTGTAGGATTAGCACTGAAGAAACAAGAAAACAAGACCAAGAGGAAAATTCTGCTTTGGATGAGCATTTTAGTAAACCTTGGATTTCTTGGTTTTTTCAAATATTACAATTTCTTTCTTGATAACTTCATAAGTGCATTTTCATTATTCGGAAAAGAATTACAAGCAAATTCATTAAATATTATTTTGCCAGTTGGTATAAGCTTTTATACCTTTCAAACGTTGAGTTATACTATTGATGTTTATAAAAAGAAACTAGAGCCTACAAATGACTTTATAGTGTTTGCTGCATTTATCAGTTTTTTCCCTCAATTAGTGGCTGGTCCAATTGAAAGAGCAGCAAACTTGCTACCTCAATTTCGTAAAATACGAGTCTTTGAGTATAATAAAGCTGTTGATGGAATGCGACAAATCCTTTGGGGACTATTCAAGAAAATTGTTATTGCTGATAACTGTGCAGAATATGCAAACTTAATTTTTAATAATTCAAGTGATTATTCTGGAAGTACTCTAATATTAGGTGCTTTATTCTTTGCATTTCAGATTTATGGAGATTTTTCTGGCTATTCTGATATAGCGATTGGAACAGCACGTCTTTTTGGCTTTAACCTAATGAGAAACTTTTCATTTCCATATTTTTCAAGAGATATTGCAGAATTTTGGAGACGTTGGCATATTTCACTCTCAACCTGGTTCAGAGATTATTTATATATTCCATTAGGAGGTAGCCGTGGTGGAAGTTGGATGAAAGTTAGAAATACATTTATTATTTTTATTGTCAGTGGTTTCTGGCATGGTGCTAATTGGACTTTTATTGTCTGGGGAGCATTAAATGCTATCTATTTTTTACCACTTTTGTTGACAAATAACAATAGAAAAAATATGGATATAGTGGCCCAAGGTAAATATTTACCTTCTATTAAAGAAATATTTAATATTTTATTAACTTTTAGCTTAACTGTTATTGCGTGGGTGTTTTTTAGAGCAGAAAATATTGCTCATGCGATAAGCTACCTTTCTGGGATTTGGTCTACTTCATTTTTTTCAATTCCACAAGTAATGCCGAAAAAAACGATTATTTTAATCATTGCTTTTTTATTAATTGAATGGTTAGGAAGAGAAAAACAATATGCTATTGCAGAATTAGGTTTAAAATGGAAAAAAACTATTCGTTGGATGGCATATTATTTAATTTTAATGACAATTTATTTTTTTGGTAATTATTCCGAATCAATAGAGTTTATCTATTTTCAATTTTAAGTTACTTTGTCATTTGTCAAATGTCATTAGTCATTTGTCCCTTGGGTTCGATTGTGCCTCTGTTCTCACCTGCTCTTTTTGTATTCAGAACAGCTATCGCTTGATTTTCATCTGGCCTTAATTGCTGAACTCCTAGGAGTAGCACAAAAATTAATCGTAAACGGTCAGCCGTATAACGATTTTGGTTCTTAATATAATAATAAGGAAACAAGGAAGCGATCGCTTCTTTAATTGTTTAGCTCCCGGTGCTAAACTCCTTTCCCTTACTCAGCTTGCGCTACGTTCAATTCTACTTTCGGTCATTGGTTATTAGTCGTTACTCTTGAGCAATATGCTACTTAACCGTCGTTATTTTAGTGCCCTATTGGCTCTGTTACTACTTGTACCAGCTGCTAGTCTCGGTGTTGCGATCGCATTATATATTTTTCCTGGGACTGTCGGTCAAACTGTGTTCTCAGTAACCAAAGTCTGGTTACTGGCTCTACCCTTAGTATGGTGGTTATTGCTTGAACAGGGTAAACTTGTTTGGCAATGGCCACAGCAACGGGAGTTGTTAGCGGGAACCCTTTTGGGATTGTTAATGTTTGGCATCATTGTCGGTGCCTATTGGTTAATTGGACAGCATTTAATTAATCCTGCCAATGTCCAAGCTAAAGCACAACAAGTAGGGATAACTAGCTCCTATGTCTACCTGGTTGGTGCAATCTATTTTACTTTGATTAACTCGCTTATCGAAGAGTTTATCTGGCGTTGGTTTGTCCAAAGTAAATGTGAGGTGTTGATACCGGGAACAGTATCAATACTACTGTGTGCTTTGTTATTTACACTCCATCACATCCTAGCTTTAGCTGCTTACACTGAGTTGCCTATAGTAATTTTAGGTTCTTTGGGAGTATTTGTTGCTGGGGTATGTTGGTCTTGGTGTTACCGAAACTATCGCTCAATTTGGTCTAGTTACCTTAGTCATATTCTGGCAGATTTAGCGATCGCGATCGTTGGTTGGGAAATTCTTTTTAGTTAGGGAATTGGGAATTGGGAATTGGGAATTGGGTATATAACCGGGATTTGTATGACTTGTGGCTCTTGACTTCTAAGTTCTATTTTTAGATTAGATAATACTTTCTGGAATCAAGGGAGATTTTCGTGGAGTTATATTAGTTGATAGCAGATTTAGTAAGCCTCATGTCCACAGAAACCGAGAACAGTATTTGGATTATTACCGAAGCTAGCGAAATTCCTGTTACTCAAGAATCCACTGGTACTAAAAATACGGGACAAGATACGGGAGGCTCACTCCATCAACCTCAACAACCTATCCCCAAAACACCAGTATCTCGTAGGCGGGAAGTGCCGGTTTCTGCACAGAAGTTAAAGGGGGAAATGGCTAAATTTGTGCAAGTTGTGGGAGAAGTGTTTAGTCAAGCTGAGCAACTACGTACAGGGATGCAGCTGGATGAAATTGAGCTGTCGGTGGAAATCAATGGTGAAGGAAAAGTGAGTTTGTTTGGTATCGGCGGTAAAACTGGTGGCAAAGGAGCCATGACTCTCAAGTTCAAGCGTAAAAATTCTGAGTAAGATGGCGAAAAACTGGGCGATCGCGATCGGTATTAACCATTACACTAATCTTCAGTCCCTTAACTATGCCAAGAGGGATGCCGAATGTATGCGGGATTTTTTCCAGCAAGAAGCAGGTTTTGAGCGAGTTTTCCTATTTAGCGAAGATTCCCCAGCCATTCCCACCAGTACTGCACCGATTCCCACTCAGCCTACTTTTGGACATTTGCGGCGTTTTTTGCGTAAGCAGTTTGAGCAGCCTTTACTAGAACCAGGAGATAATCTCTGGTTCTTTTTTTCCGGTCACGGTCAGCGTTATTATGATAGCGATTATTTGCTTGTGTCGGATACTGACCCTGATGATGTAGAACCGACAGCTTTATCCGTCAGCTATGTGACTCAACGACTGCGGCGATCAGGAGCTGATAATGTCATACTACTGTTGGATGCTTGTCGCAATCAAGGGAAAAAAGGGGGATTGGGGATTGGCAAGGAGCAACAGCAAGGAGTAGTCACCATTTACTCCTGTCGTCCCAACCAAATAGCCTACGAGATTGAATCTCTCCAGCAAGGCTCGTTTACCTATTCGCTCTTAGAAGCATTGCGGATTCAAGGAGAGGGTAACTGCGCAACAGTAGAGCGGTTGGTGCAATATTTGTGTCATCGAGTACCTCAGATTAACCACCAGCATCAGAAGCAGGAGCCACAGATACCTTACGCGATCGCAGAACCATTAAGTAAAAATCATCTTATCCTCTTACCCCGGTACGCCACTCTCCAAGATATCCAAACCCTCAAACTGGATGCATATAGAGCAGAAGGCAGAAAAAATTGGGAATTAGCAAAGCAGCTGTGGATTCGGGTAAATGTGGCAGCAGCTGGTTCAGATATGGATGCGATTGAGGCATTCTCCAGGATTGCTCAGCAGTTAGCAGTATCTCCTCCATCTCCATCTGTAACTAACCCTTCAGGAGAAAGAGGTACTACTGCTAAAACTTCCAAGAAACTAACATTACCAATGTTTTCCTTTGATGTGGTGACAGTGGATATAAAGAAATCAGGATTGTTGGGTTTGGGTAAAAAAGTTACGACTAGTCGCTGTCAATGTAAAGCTCATTATCTTACTGAAGATTTGGGTAAAGGAGTAAGCTTAGAGATGGTGGTTATTCCTCCTGGCAGCTTCCAGATGGGTTCTCCAGGTACGGAGGAAGGGCGAAGTAATGATGAAAGTCCCCAACACAGGGTAACTGTACCCTCATTCTGTATGGGAAAATATCCAGTAACCCAAGCTCAATGGCAAGTTGTAGCCGCTCTTCCTCAAGTTAACCACAAACTCGAGCCCAATCCATCTAGATTTAAAGGAAAAGACTTACCAGTGGAGCAGGTATCGTGGTATGATCCAGTAGAATTTTGTTCAAGACTCTGCCAGAAAACGGGAAAGAAATACCGACTACCCAGTGAAGCGGAATGGGAATATGCCTGTCGTGCTCATACTACTACTCCATTCCATTTTGGCGAAACCATTACTCCTAAGCTAGCCAATTATGATGGCGACTACACCTATGGTTCGGGTTCCAAAGGTAAGTATCGCGAGCAAACAACGCCTGTAGGCAGTTTTCAAGTTGCCAATGCTTTTGGCTTATATGATATGCACGGGAACGTTTGGGAGTGGTGTGCTGACCACTGGCACAAAAACTATGAAGGTGCACCAAGTGATAGCAGTCCTTGGTTGAGTGATAATGATAATTATTCTCGTATACTGCGCGGGGGTTGCTGGGTCAACGATCCTGGGGACTGTGGTAGTGCCAGCCGCACCTACAACGGGCCGGGCTTCAGGTACAACTACTTCGGTTTTCGGGTTGTGTGTCCTGCTGCGTGGACTCTGTAATCCTTTACCCTCTTTTTTTCTCTTTCGCGTGTAGATAGCACGATTCGCCAAAGAAAAGTTAGCCCAATTAGAATCACTAAATTCTAGACTAGTGCAAGAAGGCAGAGGGCAGAAGTGCGATTTAAGAATGATCACATCATTCATCAGAAAGGCTATTTTGATCAGCTATCCTTCTTTAAGGCCCAAGGTTTACCGATTCCCGAGGACTATCTAGATTCCTAACAAACGTCTGTACTCAGAAAGTAAGGTGACTCTCCGGTTATGATGCAAAGTGTATCGTCGTCGGTGAGCCGAAAGCCGTTATGCCGTTACAACAAATACTCATCCGCGAGTTCAATCGTCGCTAGCAATATGCCTTCATCACAAAACTGCGAATTCGTTCCTTATCTCAGCATCAATGACGCCAAGAAGGCTGTAGACTTTTACTCGCGCGTTTTCAGTGTCACTCCTTACCTCCGGCTGAACATGCCGGACGGTCGTGTGATGCACTGTGAATTTCGCATCGGGAACGCACGATTTTTTGTCAGCGAAGAAATCCCTGAGCATGGGGGGACACCAAGTCCAACCCGTCTTGGCGGTACAAGTGTTGCTATTCATCTCTACGTTGATGACTGTGACGCGATGGTCAACACTATGAAAGATAACGGCTCAACTATTCTGATGGAACCCACTGAGGTATTTTGGGGCGAACGATTCGCGCGTGTCCGTGACCCATTCGGCCATGAATGGGGAATCACAACTCAACTTCATGATATGTCACCGGATGAAATCCAAACCGCAGCCACAAAGGCACTTGCTGAGATGTCCGAGTAGTTGGATTACAATAGACATCTCCAATAATTATGCTAGAACCCCTATGTTACCGTGCCAAAATCGGGGTTTCTGGAGATGTCTAATCGAGTCTGCACCACGGCATAACAATGTGTTGCACTGGAATGGTGGTTGATGTGGGTTTGTGAATTCGGAAGTCATTCACCTCCGATCGGTGAACTTGATCGTTAGGGCGATATCAATTTCATTTAACGAGCCTGATACTTTATATTGGATCAGAAAAGTGAAAAATAAAAATCAAGACCAATTTTTAATTCAGGAAAATCAACCTTCAAATTGGTTTGAACCACTATATGCTGGTTCCAATACAAATGGTGAAGGTGTTCCCTGGGCTAACATGGAAACCCATCCTTCTTTTTGTAGTTGGTTAACCCAAAATCCACTAGATGGAGAAGGGAAAATTGCACTAGTTGTAGGCTGTGGTATGGGCGACGATGCTATCGAATTAGAATCTCTTGGATTTCAGGTAACAGCCTTTGATGTTTCCGAGACAGCAATAAAATTTTGTAAAGAACGCTTCCCTCAGTCAAAAGTGGATTTTCTACAAGCTGATCTCTTAGAGAGTCAATCTCAATGGCAGCAAAAATTCGATTTTGTTCTTGAAATATTTACGATTCAAGCACTTCCCCCAAAGTATGAGCAGGAATTAATTCAAAAAATATCTAATTTTGTAGCCCCTGGTGGTCAAATCCTTGTTGTCGCTGAAGTAGGTAGAGAAGAGAGGTCTTTCGAGAATGGTCCTCCATGGGTACTAACTTCCCAACATATAGACACATTTGTATCATGTGGACTTAGAGTTGTAGGGAAATATGTAGAGAAGGATTCTTCGAGTAATGATGGCATAGGCACATATGTCACCACATTCAAAAAAACAAATCTTTTAAGCTAAAATCCTACCGTTGGCTCCGTAAACCTGAAATGGTCCACAATAAACTCCTTTTTCTTCGTCGGCCCCGCCATCGTATCATTGCGTTCATTATCCTTGGTCTTTTCATTGTTGGCTGTATAATCGCCGTGGACGCCTTCCTCAATGACGATCCGGCTGTGAAGATACCCACGGATGTGCCAGCAACTCATTCTCTCTTCGTTCCATCATTACTTGAACCCACCGTTGAAGATGGTATAGCTCATTATCAGCTCACTTTAGGAACCTCATTCCATGACTATCACCAAGCACAGTTAACTTCAACGATCGCTTACAACCAAGCAACTACCTTAGGTCCAACTCTGCAGCTTTATAAAGGTGATCATGTTGCTATTGATGTCACCAATCATCTTGATGAAGATACAACCACACATTGGCATGGTGCTGATGTGCCTGCGGAAGCTGACGGAGGTGCCCATAGTGTAATTAGACCCAACGAGACGTGGAGAGCTGAATTCGATGTTATTCAAGAAGCGGCAACCTTGTGGTACCACCCGCACAAAAAGGATCATACTGCCGAACAGGTCTACCGGGGAGCTGCTGGGCTAATCATCATCGACGACGATAACCCAGCAGCGAGTCAACTCCCATCGACCTACGGAATCGATGATATTCCCATTATTCTTCAAGACAAAGACTTTACAAAGGATGGTCAGCTAGATTTCACCCTCACTAATTATGGAAAAGGGTATTACTATTCTCACTTAACGGTTAATGGCAGTATCGATCCCTATATTGAGGTTCCTGCAGGTCTCGTTCGGCTGCGACTCCTCAACGGCAGTCAAGCGCGTCTTTACAACCTCAGTGTCGAATCTGGAAAAATGATTGTGATTGCGTCTGACGGTGGCTACTTGAACCATCTCCTTGAGATGGAGCAGATTACACTCTCTCCTGGCGATCGCGCTGAAGTCATTGTCGATCTCAGCGATGTCAGTCGATTAAATTTACTCGATACATCCTTTGGTAGAGTGCTTGAACTCCGAACTGACGAGACTCTGACAGCAGTGTCCAATCCTCTGCCACCCACACTGAATACCATTGAAAGAATAGATCCCAGCGAAGTTGACCGTAGCAGAGATTTTCTCTTCGATAAAGTTGGCAAAGGCTGGGGAATTAATGGTCAACAGATGAAAATGGACCTAATCAATGATGTCATTAAGTTTGGGGATACTGAACGTTGGACGCTGAAGTCTGCAACAGGATGGCATGTCTTCCATGTGCATCAAACTCAATTTCAGGTCCTAGAACGGAATGGCCATCCACCCGAACCTTATGAGCAAGGCTGGGAAGACACCATTTTCTTCAAGGGAAAAGACACTATTGTCATCTTGGCTCGTTTCAACACCTACACCAACCCAGACATACCCTACATGCTTCACTGCCATATCCTCGATCATGAGGATACAGGTATGATGAGCCAATTTGCAGTCGTCAATGATCCTGAGAAGTTTGAAGGAAGCACCTAATGCTACTCACCGTTCGCTCAATTTTCGGGTCTATTCAAAATTATCGTCGCCAAACCTTTATACAATAAATGTTTGAGAAGATCTAGAGAGGGGTGAGTTTTCTGAAAATTGAAAGAATGCGATTGCCTACTGCACTAGCGAAGCTAATCACTAGCTAAGATCGTTCAACCTTTAATAACTTCGTTGGTAGTTCAATCAGAGTAAATTTTTCCGTATCTCCTCTCAAATGGATGAAAGCCTTGTACAGAGGGCTTTTGAAGAAAGTAAGAACTAATGCTTTGGAGAAAACTTATCAATTTGATGGGAGAGCAAAACCCAACAATATCCCCTCTTTCATAACTTTTGAAAAATGGTATTATTCACTAACTACTGTGGCTGTTCCCCTGGGTGCTACGTCAACAATTGCCAAAATTTTAGGTACTAACACTTGAAGATCTGCTAATCGATTAGAAGGTGCCTGCAACACCAAAACTGCTAAATCTAGAACTGCCAAATTTTGCTGAAAAGGTAAATTCTGATCCACCGTGATCAAAACCTCAAACTCACCTTCAGCTAAACGTAAAAGTTCTCCATCGTTGATCCCAGCCCAACCCATTTGTGGCACGGTTTTAACTTCATGCTCAGGCAACTGCTTTGCCAATTTTCTGTCAATACACTCATCCAGCAAAATCTTCACACTACGCAGCCAACTTAACAATCTGCGCTTCAGCAGCTTCCAAAAATGCAATCACCTGTTCTCGCTTAACTGTGGGAAATCCTTCGAGAAAGTCATCAATGGATTCTCCTGCCTTCAAATAATCCAGCAACGTTTGCACAGGTACTCGTGTTCCAGCAAAAACCGGCGTACCACTCATCACATCTGGTGTTACAGTAATGATTTGAGAATGGCTCATTATCCCCTTTTTTTGACCTTTAGTCTTGCTAGGCAATATCATTCTAATGTGATCATCCCCCACTAATCAATCGGTGGGATCATATAGTGCGATCTGCTTACAGCAGCGCTTCGCTATCGCATCCCCCGTAGGTTGGGTTGAGCGAATTAATGCTTTGGAGAAAACTTATCAATTTGATGGAAGAGCGAAACCCAACAATATCAACTTTTGACCTGCATTTGTTGGGTTTCCTTACGTCAACCCAACCTACAATTAATTGATTAGCAGATTACTCATCATAAAAGATTAACTACTCGTCAGTCTAGTCCAGTAGCGGTCATAAACTTCTTCAACCTTATTACCTACAGGAGACAAACCTTCACAGCGCTCTAGAGCTGATTCTGGCGGAAACAGGCTCTGATTATCTTGAACTTTGGAGGGTAGTAACTTGTATGCTTCTTTGTTAGGTGTGGCAAAACTCAATCTCTTACAAATTTGAGCAGCAATATCTGCTTCCAACATAAAGTTAATCCAAGCATAAGCCCCCTTAAGATTAGGAGCAGTTTTAGGAATTACCATGGTATCCATCCACACAGAAGAACCACTTTGAGGTAGCACATACTGCAAATCAGGGTTTTCTTCCATTACTGTATTAGCATCAGAAGAATAACACATAGCCACCTTTAAATCCCCACTTAAAATTTGTGGTCGCCAAGCATCTGAAGTAAAGGAAGCAACGCTTGGCTTTAATTTTACTAGTTGTTCATATGCTTCTCGAATATGCTCGGTATTCTTAGTATTGTAGGAGTAACCTAACATTCTTAATGTTGCTCCCATTACTTCCCTAACATCATTAAGCAATGTTATCCGCTTGTCTAATTCTTGTTGGTATTCCCAAAGATAGTCCCAATCATCTGGTAGCGGTTTTAATTGCTGTTTGTTGTAAATTAAACCAGTAGTTCCCCAACTAGTAGGTATACTGTGCAAATTGCCTGGGTCATATTCGGGATTAAGAAAACGGGGAAACAACTTCTCCAAACTATTAATGCGAGAGAAGTCAAGTTGAGTCAACAAATCCAACTCCACCATCTTCTGCACCATATAATCAGAAGGGTAGATAATGCTGTAAGCGCCACCACCTCCAGCTTGGAGTTTAGCTAACATTGCTTCGTTGGAGTCAAAAACATCTGCTACAGCCTTGATACCTGTTTTTTTGGTAAAGCTCTCTAGCAACTCCTGATCTGTATAACTCGACCAGGTATAGATGTACAACTCGTCTTCTGAACCTTGACCACTGGTTGTCGGCTTAACATTAGCAAGAGTCCAGCCACACCCAGATACTGCCACACTACCGAAGGTAGCTGAGGCAGCTAGTTGTAGGAACTTACGTCTACTGCGGCGTCTTGGATATATGGTCATTAAGAATTAAGAATTAAGAATTAAGAATTGGGAATTGGGAATTGGGAATCGGGAACTACTACTTCCTTGTCTCCCTCAGCTCCCCCATCTCCCCAACGTGGATATCACTCCTCGAGCACCAAACAATCTGTAGTTGCCCAGCGAGCGTAAACTGGAGTGTGGGAATCTGGCAGTTTGCTGGGAGTATTTTGCAACATTACAGTTAAGCGATCGCCACTGAGTAACTCCACCACATAATGTACGCGAGTGCCCAAATACATGACATTCTTGAGACGACCTTCAAAGCAATTATCTGTTGATTTGGGGGGAGAAAGACTGAGGCGAATTTTCTCAGGACGTACACTGACTACAACTTCCTGAGAATTACTAAGATGTTCTTTGGGAGATGGAGGTTCAACCCTAATCTGCAATCCAGTCTTAGTAACAACTTGGATTTGGGAAGCTTCAACTGCTTCGATGCGCCCTTCTAATAAATTTGCCTCTCCAATAAAATCTGCTACGAAGGATGTCCGGGGAGATTCGTAGATTTCTGTAGGAGTGCCTATTTGCTCAATTTTACCTGTACGCATCACTGCGATGCGGTCAGAAAGACTAAGAGCTTCTTCTTGATCATGGGTAACCATAACAAAGGTTAACCCCAAGTCTTGATGTAGATTAGATAGCTCTATCTGCATTTCTTTACGGAGTTTGAAATCCAAAGCTCCTAGGGGTTCATCCAACAATACTACTGCTGGTCGGTTCACCAATGCCCTAGCTAGAGCTACCCGTTGTTGTTGTCCTCCAGAGAGTTGATTAGGATATCGATTGGCTAAACCTTCTAATTTTACCTGTTTGAGGGCTTGTTTTACTCGTTCCTCCACTTCCGCTGCCTTGAGCTTTTTCAGTTTTAGACCAAAGGCAATGTTCTCCGATACACTCAAGTGATTGAATAGAGCGTAGCTCTGAAATACTGTATTCACTGGTCGTCGATGGGGTGGTACTTGATTCATCGACTGCCCTTGAATCAGGACTTCTCCAGCTGAAGGCATCTCAAACCCAGCCATTAAGCGTAAGGTTGTGGTTTTGCCGCAGCCAGACGGACCTAGAATACTAAAGAACTCTCCCCGACGAATATTCATGTCCACACCTCGGACAGCAGTCTCTCCATTGAAAACTTTGAAGACTTTGCGGAGTTCAATATCAAGCTCAGCAGCTGTTTCCGGAGCAGGTTGTTCTTTGGTGGAAGTTTGAAACATAGTAAGTAATTATAAAAGAGCTTCTGTTGATTCCTCACTCACCAGAGGCTAAGCCTCTATGTTAGTTTCAACCGTAGCGACTTCAAGTACGTCACTGTATTGGTTTATTTTAATCTGGCTATTGCTAGTCTGGATGAGTTATTATTTCATCCAATTCCGAGTTCCTTAAACTTGCTGCTATGACCGTAATTCATAATTTCTCAGTTGGGCGTCAATTCTCCACCCGTACTGTAGGACGCAATTACCAATCTATATTTGTGATGCTGCTCATCAGCATCTTTTTACTGGGGGGCATTGCCTCTCGTTTAACTTATTTACAAATAATTGAAGGGGAGCGCAATAGGGAACTTGCGGAAAATAACCGAATTCGTCTCATCCCCAAACCCCCCGTGCGAGGCAATATTTTTGACCGCAAGGGGAGAATTTTAGCTAGTACTCGACTATCCCGCTCAGTATTTGTTTGGCCGATTGCTTTGAAGCAGGAGAAATGGCCAGAAACTTTCAAACGCCTCTCAGAGATTTTGGATATTCCTGAAGAGGATATTGAAAGACGCTTGAAAAATGCTGGCAATAGTCCTGTTTCTCGCATCCGAATTGCTCGTAGCATCAGTCCTGCTCAAATTACAGCACTAGCTGAGTACAGCAATGAACTAGAAGGGGTAGAAGTGGATGTAGAAACAGTAAGGGAATACCCTAATGGGGATTTGGCTGCTCATGTTTTAGGTTACACTGGCGAAATCAACGAAGAAGAATTAGCAGATCGTCGAGAGCAAGGTTATCGTCCTGGTGACGTCATTGGTCAAATGGGGGTCGAGGAGTCCTTTCAGGAGCTCCTCAGGGGAGAATGGGGTGGACAACAAGTTGAGGTGGATGGAGCAGATCAGGTAGTCGAAGTTTTGGGTAGGAAAGACGCCAAACCTGGTAAAGATGTCAAAATCACTTTAGATATAGATGTCCAAAAAGCGGCTGAGGCAGCCTTGGGTGAGCAAAAGGGTGCAATCGTAGCGATCGATCCCAACAATGGGGCAATACTGGCAATGGTTAGCCGTCCAACTTTTGACCCCAATATTTTCTCGACGCGCATTACCCAAGACACCTGGACTAAGCTGCAAGGGAAAGGTAACCCCTTTGTTAACCGTGCTATACGGGGCTTTCCCCCAGCAAGTACATTCAAAATAGTCACAGCGACAGCAGGTATGGAATCTGGCAAATATCCTCCAAATACTGTATTGCCGACTTTTGCTTATTTGCGTGTTGGTGGCACTGCTTTTGGTGAGTGGAACAAAGCGGGATTCGGTCCTTTGGGATATGTGCGAGCTATAGCAATGAGCAGTAATACCTTTCATGGTCAGATTGGCAAAGGTGTTGGAGGACCGACGCTGATTGCCTGGTCCCGTAAATATGGTTTTGGTCACAAAACTGGTGTTGAGTTAAATGAAGAATCCTCTGGTTTAATTGCAGATGATGCTTGGAAGCAAAAGAGATTTAATTGGGAGTGGACTGTAGGCGATACTGTTAATATGTCCATCGGTCAGGGATTTACCCAAGCAACACCTCTACAAGTGGCGATGATGTTTGCAGTTCCTGCTAATAAGGGTTATAAGATCACACCTCACCTGCTGTTTGATAATGGAAGTCCAGACAAATGGCGAAAGTCGATGAATCTCAAACAAGAAACGGTTGATAAGCTGCGAGAGGGATTGCGAGCAGTAGTTACCGGTGGTACAGGAAAAAAATTAAATGTACCCCATCTACCACCAGTTGCTGGGAAAAGTGGGACGGCAGAGGCTCCCCCTGGTAAACCTCATGCTTGGTTTGGAGGCTATGCACCAGCTGATAAACCTGAAATTGTAGTTGTCGCCTTTGCTGAACATTCTGGCGGTGGTGGCGGTAGTACAGCCGGACCTATGGTTCGCCAAGTGTTGGAGGGTTACTTCAAAGCCAAGCCTGCTGAATCTAAGAAATGAGCTTGAATACGGAAAACCGAATTTTGCGCAAGCTCAGCGCTACACTACAATGTGATCAAAAGCAGCAATACAATCAAATCGATTGTATAACAGGAGCAATGGGTTTTTTTGATTCAGAAATAGTCCAACAAGAGGCAAAACAGCTGTTTGAAGATTATCACTCCTTAATGCAATTGGGAGGCAGCTATGGCAAATTTGACCGAGAGGGGAAAAAGATTTTCATCGAGAGGATGGAATCAATGATGGACCGCTATCGTATTTTTATGAAGCGCTTCGAGTTATCTGATGACTTCATGGCTCAGATGACTGTGGAGCAGCTCAACACGCAACTTGGTCAGTTTGGCATCACACCTAGGCAAATGTTTGAGCAAATGGAAATGACTCTCGAACGAATGAAGTCAGAGCTAGAAAAGCAATCTTAAACACTTCACTACATTGAGATTTTTATATTTGAGATATCAGCTAAGCCTAGGCGCACTTACATTGCACTTTTTTATTCTTGAAAGCTGCCCCACGGGCGCGGCGGCACCCGCGATGAATGGAAGAAACAAATAAAATCCTCTTCCTGGGGGGGGCGACAACTAATATGAAATACCTAAATGTTTGCTACAGATAAAGTCATAAATTAGTCTGAAGTCGGGCTTTTCTTAAGATAAATTGTAAGACTGTTTCCTGTTGGGAAATAATCTCAGCTTGTCCTTCCATGCCAGGTTGAATCAGGCACTGGCGCTGACTGATGGCTAGCATTAACTGGGTAGGTTGGATGGTAACTTCATAGCTTCCTCGACTAGGAGAAGGTGAAGCATTTGGTACACTAGCTCCAACTGTGCTTTGTTGGTCTACAGCATCAGGTGAAACTGCTTCAACAACTCCTGGTAAAGTACCATAGTCAGGATAAGGACAAGCCGAGATGCGGACATCTACCGACTGACCTACCTCAACTTGATTAATATCCTGGGAAGCTACCATAGCTTTGAGGGTAATATCTTCCGTCGTTGGTGCAATTTGGGCAATCTCATCTCCTCGTTGTACTACCTGATCAAAATTGCGCAGCTTGAGTTCCAGAATAATACCCGAGATGGGAGCGCGGATTTTGGCATACTTCAACTCATGCTCAACAGAGTCTAGATCTTGACGGTCAGCTATTAGTTGACTATTAAATTCCTGGTATTGGCGTAATTGTTCTTCCCGCTCTTGGGTCAACCGAGCAATAGTTGCTTCTCCCCTAGCTTGTTCTTGAGCAATGCGCTCTTTTGCCATAACTACTGGTGCATCACTGGGGTTGAGAGCTACCTTAACCTTGGTGAGACGAGCCTTGGCGACGACGACAGCGGCAACTTTTTCCTGGACTTGCAGCTCAGATACAGCGCCTGTATCAGCAAGTTTTTGATAGCGAGTGAGTTCATCTTCAGCTAGAGCGAGGGAAGCTTCTGCTTCCTGGATATCCGCCTGACTTACAGTGAGGGAGTCTTGGTAAGTTCGTTGATTTAGCCTCAAATCTGCCTCAGCAGAAGATATAGTCCGTTGCAGTTGCTCATTTTGAGCGGCAAGTTGTCTGTCAATCCACTGTTGTTGAGCTTTGAGTTGACGGAGCTGCTGTTGTGCGCTGTCAATTTTGTTGAGGAGTTGGCGTTTTTGGGTTTGCAGATTGGTATCGTCGATGACGGCAATGACATCCCCTGCTTGCACAGATTGGTTAACTTTAACCTCAATTTGCTTAATACTCCCCTCAGCTTGAGCCTCCACTAGTCGCAATTCTCCAGACGGGCGAACCGTGACGGGAGTCTTGACTACTATTTTATACTTAAGCACTGCTGACAGGGCAAGGGCTCCAACTAAGCCTGCCAGCATCACCAATCCTCCGATTATTGTCCACTTTCCCAGGGGAGGCAAAAACTCATCAGGGTGAGCCGCTCGGATAAATTGCGGGTTGGGTGATTCGGTAGAGGCAGCTAGCTTAGCGTCTGGCATCGTAATATTATTTTTCTTTCAACGGTGAGAGACTTAAAATAATGCTTAAAGGGGGAGGGAACTCACGTTAAGTCGCTGCACTTTCAATTATGGTACTTATCTATGTACTCTTTCAGAAAAATTAAGGAATTTGCAAAAAAGGCAATTAATCGTTTTAATTATCCTACATATAAATTTACTGAGGCTCAACAACTTTTAATCAAACCATTTGACAGACTCAAATTTATTATTTTTTTTATACTTACTACAAATTTAGTTCAAATTATAACGAATTTTATTCTTAATCAGAGAGGTCTGGATTTTTTATGGGACAATGAAAATCAATATTTAATAGCAATTATAACAGGCATTATTACAGGTAGCATTGTCGTAATTAACTGTACTGGTAATATCATTATTTACGAAGGTATGAATCAAGTATCAATAGATAATGTAGACCAAACTCCACTACCTCAAGTAGTAACTCATTCTAGTTATGAAGATATGGTAGTAGGTGAAGCAGTAACGGAAGTTGCCAAATTTCTGGTGGAGTTTACCCTACCATCTCAGATTGCAATTCACTCTTGGAGAGGAATTCCACTATTTTGGCTCGGAATAACTACATATGCAGTCATTTTTGGGATTAGTATATTAATTGTTAAAATTCCTATCTAGTATTAGAGTATGAGCGCTCCTTTCACTCTTTTACTTTTAGCCCACTGCATAGTCACTCATTTCACGCATGAAAGGAGGATGAAAACCTAGCACAATATCTTGTCTTGGTACACCCAAATCGACTAAATCTGCCGCAATATGATGCTCCTTTGAATTGTAAAAAATCCAGATTTTATCATTCCGAATATCAAGATGCATTACACAATGATGTACCCAGCGCTTATGGTGCCAACCCAGATGCACAATTTGATAATGGTTTCGCTGGGTATCAAAAATAGTCTCAACCTCAATCTCACCATAAGCTGGCTTAACTGCTGCGTAACCCATCAACAATTGCTGCACGATTTGCTGATAGTTCGTTAATTTATCCCTCATTGCTTCCATTGAGAAATTTGCTCCTTCGATATCAGAAGTAACATTTTATATATGTGCGCACAATTTTCCCATTATAAAAATATAATATCAAAAAAATAGCGATTGCCTTCGGTACCAGCTTTCGCTGATCCCTGAATCTTTTTCATCCTTCTACATCCTGCCTCCTGTTTCTGGATCATAATTTAATAAAACATGCCAGCAATTCCGAAAATTATTCACCAAACCTGGAAAAACCAGAATATTCCAGCTGAAATGCTCGAGTTCCAACAGAGTTGGCAACATTATCATCCTGACTGGGAATATCGTCTTTGGACTGATGAAGATAATCGCCAGTTTTTGCAAGCCAACTACTCCTGGTTCTTATCTATCTATGACGAGTATCCGGAGAATATTTTTCGAGTCGATGCTATTCGATATTTTATCCTCTCTCATTACGGTGGGGTGTTTATTGATCTTGACTTTGAGTGCTTGCGTTCATTAGATCAACTTTTAGACGGCAAAGAGTTAGTATTAGGACTTGAACCAGCTGAACATGTTCAGTTACCTCAGCCACAAGCTCGTGGACTAACTCATATCATTTGTCCCTCATTAATGGCATCTAGGGTAGGGCATTCATTTTGGCAACATGTATGGCAATATCTAGTAGAAAGCTATCAGTTTCCTGGTGTATTGGATGCAACAGGACCTTTTTTGTTGACTCGTGCTTATGATACTTATTCTTCACCAGATACCATCAGTCTCGTTGCTTCAGAATTGCTGTATCCCGTTACCAAGTTTGACTGCTGGGATGGTAAATTAAACAATCCTCAATTTCGTCAGAAAATTGCCCAGCAAGCGTTTGCTATTCATCATTGGCACGGCAGCTGGTTTAAGCAGAAATCAACTAAAACTGAAGATACTCTACCACTTTCCTTAATGGTAAAAGGTAGAATCATCCTACATAGCAAGTTCCGATTCAACCTTTATCAGTCCTTATCTAGCCAGGAAGCTAATCAACCCCTCGTTTCCTGCATGATGGTGACGAAAAATCGCTTTCAACAGGCAAAGTTAGCAATTGAGTGTTTCCAAAATCAGACTTATCGCCACAAAGAGTTAGTTATTGTCGATGATGACAAAAGCGATCGCTTAGCTGAGTATGTTCACCAATTAGCTGATGATACCATTCAATATCTGCGGCTTGCACCAGAGAACCGCACATTAGGTGAGTTGCGTAATCTGGCGCTAGCTCACACTTCAGGAGTTTACGTTTGTCAGTGGGATGATGATGATCTTATAGATCCCCTACGGCTAGAAATGCAAATGTCGGCTTTGCAATCTCTTAATGCTGATGCCTGCTTTTTGCAACGCTGGCTGATGTGGTGGGTGGAGCAGCGCCGTTTGGCAACCTCCCGCACTCGTATTTGGGAAGGCTCGATACTTTGCCACAAATCCCAGCTTCCTCCTTATCCAGTTCAAAGACAAGGAGAAGATACTTTAGTCAGCTCTGTAATTTTACAAAATTGCCGGGTTGCTTTGCTGGATCAACCACAACTTTATCTTTATGTTGTCCATCAGGAAAATACTTTCAGTAACGAGCACTTTGAGCAGCATTGGCAACAGGCTAGTGCTCGTTATCAAGGGATAAATTACGAGATGATGATGCAAAACCTGGCTGAGCGAATGCCAGTAAATTTGTATGAGCAAATTTTGGGAAGAACCCAACCAGTAGTATCAAATACTGTCGAAAGTCAAGATTTAGTCCTCAGAAACCCGGTTTCTCGTGAGGATAACCAGGAAATATCAGCATCTAACCAAAATCAAACCGGTTTCTTGACGGAGCTACCGACAATTCTCATCCTCACTCCGGTAAAAAATGCAGTATCCTATCTACCGCAATACCTAGAGAATCTCTTAAACCTCGACTATCCCCATGACAAGATTTCTCTAGGCATTCTGGAAAGTGATAGTTCCGATGGTAGCTTTGATTGGTTACAACAACATCTTCCGGAACTTGAGCAGGAATTTAGTCAAGTACACCTATGCAAAAAAGACTTTCAGTTTTATCATACCGTTCCTCGTTGGCAACCCAGTATTCAATTTCAACGTCGCTCCGTTTTGGCAAAAAGTCGTAATTGGTTGCTCCAACAATCTCTACAAGCTGAAGAATGGGTACTGTGGTTGGATGTGGATGTTGTAGAGTACCCAGAAGATGTTATTCAACTACTTTTAGAACCAGGTAAGGAGATTATTGTACCCAATTGTGTGGTTGGCACTGAGGGGCGCAGCTTTGACACCAATACCTTCAAATTCAAACCAGGTGCCGAATTACAAGATTGGAGTTCCTTTGTCATTGACGGTATTATACAACCCCCTCGAGGAGAAGGGAGACTCTATTTGGAAGATTTGCGATTATTGCATAACATTATTGAAGTTGATAGTGTTGGTGCAACCATGTTATTGATTAAAGCAGATTTGCATCGAGAAGGATTGATTTTTCCCACCTTCAGCTACAAGATGTATATTGAAACCGAAGGGTTAGCCATGATGGCTAAAGATATGGGCTACAGTTGTTGGGGATTGCCGCAATTGGAAATTATTCATGTTTCGGCATAAAGTTTTGCCAATTGGCAATGATGGAGAAAGGAAAAATGTCAGAGGAAAGATTAACCCAGATAGAGCAAAAACTCATCTTGTTTGAGCAAAGACTCAAAACACTGGAAATGGATGTAGAACCAGAAGGGCGAATTTCAGAGGGCTTTGAATATTTAGCCCACGATATAGAATCTTTTAGAGATGAAACACGGAAGCGGTTAGCTAAATTAGAACATGGTCAAAGCCAAATCAAAGCAACCCTTGATATCATTATGAGGCACGTTACAGGGATGGGACAATAGAATTAAGAATTAAGAATTAAGAATTAAGAATTAAGAATTGATTCTTAGGGAAACCAAGTAGTGATGTTTGTAATGGGTAATGATGTTGAATTTATCATAAACAAACTAAAACCTAAAACCTAACACCTAATAAAATGTGATTAATATCAATTCATTCTGCTTTGGATATCTCGGTGTACAGAAACACGGCAGTAATTTTATGGTAGCGCTGAGTCGATATGATGAAATTGCCTTGTTTCCCTGGGATGCTGTGCCGCCTAAAGAATATATTCCTCCCTTTTTCCAAAAGTGCTTACTTAATGCTGAGAAGGCTAGCGATAGCAATATTGGTCTCGGCATTGGAGTTATGAATCGTATGCCTTATATTGTTGGGGGTAGAAAAATTGCCTTTACAGTCTGGGAAACCAGCAAAATTCCTGCCACTGAACTTGAGCATCTCCGAGATGTGGATGAAATTTGGATGCCATCTACTTGGGGAAAAACCTTACTTGAACTTAATGGTATTAACCCGGATAGAATCAAAGTTGTGCCAGAGGGAGTAAATACTCAACGGTATAAACCACGGGAAAAAGAAGAAGAGTCTGCTTCCAACCACAGATTTAAGTTTTTGTGTGTAGGAAAATGGGAAAAGCGCAAAGGTATTGATATTTTGCTCAGAGCCTATGCCAACACTTTTCGGGCGGATGAACCCGTTGAGTTAGTTCTACATTGCTACAATCCCCAGATACCGAATTTTAATCTAAAATCTGCGATCGCTAAATTAAATTTACCGACTCATCCACCTATTCGCTATAGTCCCCCAGTTACAGAGTCAGCTATGGTGGATATCTATAATAATTGTGATGCGTTCGTCTTACCAAGTAGAGCCGAGGGTTGGGGACTACCAATTATTGAAGCTATGGCTTGTGCTAAGCCAGTTATTGTCACGGATTATAGTGGTTATCGAGATTTTGTCAATTCCAGTAATGGCTACTTAGTAAGTGTTAAAAGCATGGTTAAAGTAAAAGATCCTCAATGCTTTTCCTCAGAACTCGATTACGGAGAATGGGCAGAACCGGATAGTGAGCATTTACAATCAGTTTTGCGTTATGTGTTCGAGCATCAACAAGAAGCAAGAAACATTGGTAAGATTGCTAGAGAAGATGTGGTTAAGTCTTGGACATGGAATCATGCTGCCTATAAAGCGTGGAAAGAATTAAGAATTAAGAATTAAGAATGTAGAATTAAGAAAAAAATGGCAATCTAGGAGCAAGTGTAGTTTTTTCGCAGGAAATAAATTCTAGGACTTACACACCATCACGGAATTATGTCATCCTGAGCGGTAGCGAAGGATCTCCAAACGACTGAGATGCTTCACGATCATTTCAGCATGACAGTTTAGTGCATAAGTCCTAAATTCCACAAACTTTACTTTACAAGGATTTTAGAGCAAAAATTCATTCTTAATTCTTAATTCTTAATTCTTAATTCTTAATTCATCTCCATTCTCCTTGAAGGGTAAAAGCTGCCCAATAATAGGGAGCATTCCACTGAGTTTCTTGCTGCATTTCCAACTGTGCTGCTCTTAAGGCGGCTGTTGCTGACAAGCCTTCCTCCAACATCTTGCGGTAGAAGCGACTCATCATTTCAGCAGTGGCAGCATCACTGACATTCCACAGACTGACTAATACTCGTGGAGAACCTGCATACATAAAGCCTCTGGTTAAGCCTACTATTCCTTCTCCTTTGACTTCCTGCCCTAATCCTGTTTGACAAGCACTCAACACCACTAGATCAGCTGGCAGGTTGAGGTTGAAGACATCATGAAGACGTAGGAAGCCGTTTTGGGAGTTGCCCTGCTCATCGAACAGCGATAACACGACTCCTGATAGTTCAGGATTGGTGCTGTTGAGTAAGCCGTGGGTGGCAAGATGAATAATGCGATAGTTGCTGAGCTCAGGATTAGTTATCATCTCGCGATTGGCGGCAAAGTCAAAGCCATGCACTCGTTCTGAATCAGGCACTAACGCCATAATTGCTTCGGCTTCAGTGCGGGTTCCTGGTAGTCTTTGCCAGACGCCGATATCGGTTTCTCTGGCAGAGCGATCAAGTAGCTGTTGTGGTAAAGTGCGATCGCTCTTTTGTTTGCTGTTAGTTACTCGCTCATCATCGGAGCTAAAGACCGGATCTGCAAGAATGGCTATGGTTTTAGGTGCAGTTTTCCTGGTTGCTTGTTCCTGTCGGAGAATCCCCAAAGTTGTAGCAGAGGGTAAGTTGACGATTTCGTTATTGGCTAACAAAGGCACAACATTCTCGCCGGAAGTTTCTGGCAGAGGTAGAGCAGAGAAGGGAATATATTGCAAAGCACCATCGCTAACAATCAGTAATCGCTTATTTCCCAATTGCTCGGCTACTGGTGTTAAGAGCATCTGGCTGAGTTGGCTAACAGCTTTGGTGGCTTTGACATTTTCTACCCGAATACTGCCTCTGGTGTCTTCTAGTTGAAATCCTGGGGTTTTGAGCAATTCATAGAACTGTTTAGCTGCGGTTTCGATTTCTTCTCTTGGTGGTAATTCGTAGCTGCTGATGCTGGTTTTACTAACTGCCCAGAGATAGCTGCGTTCCCTACCTAGGGAATACTGCAACAGTAGGGTATCATCATCTAAAACCTGCTGCTGAATTTCAGTGAGAGTCAGAGGTTCAGGTTGAGTCAGAGCAGCATAGCGAGGACTGGTAGTGCGGATTTGGTTTTGGATATCTCGGTATTGGGATAACAATTGTTCCCTTTCTTGTTCAATTGCTGTAGCTTGTTGTTGGGTGTAGTTGCCGCTGAATAACTCTACCCGGCGTTTTTCAATAGCATCAAGTTTCTGTTGTAAGGTGCGCTCCTGTTCAAGTAATTGGCGTTCTACACTTTGGCGGATATCAGCATTAGCTTCTGTAAGGAGTTCCAATAGACTACGAGCACGGGAGCGTTCGCTGGCGTGGAGGGCTTTGGTATCGTATCCTTGATTGGGGTTTTGTTGATGCAGTTGCATCAGTAAGTCGATGTAGAACTCGTAATAAACCTGCTGTGAGGCAAAGTAGGAGGTACGGAGTTCTGGACTGGCTATTTTGGTGCGTAGGGATTCGATGATCTCAACTGCTTGCTCAATCTGGGTAAGAGCTTCAGTGAAGTTGCCTTGATCACGTTTAACTAAAGCAAGATTACCAAGAGTAGAGGCTTCCCCATCTCTATCCCCCACCGCCTGTCTTAGGGGCAGAGCTTGGTTGTAGTACTCCAAGGCTTTCTGCTTTTCTCCCAATGAGGAGTAGACTAAGCCAAGATTATTGAGAGTAGAGGCTTCCCCACGTCTATCCCCCACCGCCCGTAATAGGGGCAAAGCTTGGTTATAGAGCTCCAATGCCTGCTGCTTTTCTCCCAATAAGTCGTAGACTAAGCCAATATTATTGAGAGTAGAGGCTTCCCCACGTCTATCCCCCACTGCTCGTAATAGGGGCAAAGCTTGGTTTAAGAACTCCAAAGCTTGCTGCTTTTCTCCCAATGAGTCGTAGACAGAGCCAATATTATTGAGAGTAGTAGCTTCCCCACCTAGATCCCCCACTGCCCGTAATAGGGGCAAAGCTTGGTTGAAGAATTCCAATGCCTGCTGCTTTTCTCCCAATGAGTCGTAGACAGAGCCAATATTATTGAGAGTAGTAGCTTCCCCACGTCTATCCTCCACTGCCCGATATAGGGGCAAAGCTTGGTTGAAGAACTCCAATGCCTGCTGCTTTTCTCCCAACTCATCGTAGATAAAGCCAACTGCAAGGAGAGATAAGGCTGCTGAGCGCTTGTCACCCGCTTGACGATAGAGTATGACGGCTTGTTCAAATTTAGGAATTGCCTGTCGCAGAGATTCTGCTGTTCCTTGCTGATATAGATGCTTTCCCTCAGCATAAGCTCGTTCCGCCGCAGCACGATTGGGTTCAATAGAAGTATCATCCGGCTGTTGTGCCATCTGCACTGCTGTACTACCATTAGCTTCACTGGCTCTGACAATACCTATCCCTACATCAGAAAAGAACACAAAGCTCATCAATACAGCGAAACACTGATAAGCGAAACTGGGAAGCTTGTTCCAGAGTATCGATTGATATTTAAGACGATGACTCATAATGCCCTAAGCTAAGTGAACTTTTAGGTAGCTGTAATACTTATCACCAGTTCCCTTGCCTTTTACGCAGCCGAGACATATTGCACTTTTTGAACCACCAAAGCAGTGAACTAGATTTGTAGAATAAAGTAATGGCGGCTAAAGATCTATTTCATGAGGCTGTAAAACGAGCACTGCTCAAAGACGATTGGCTCATCACAGCAGATCCCCTCAGGATTAAAATTAAGAATTAAGAATTAAGAATTAAGAATTGTTCTCCTACTATGGAACCTGCACAATCCGAGCAATATTCTCTCCTAATCGACTAAAATGCTTAACGTTTAGTGCGATCGCATCGCCTATAGGTGGGGATTGCTACCAAATTATATCGCTGCTGTTGGAGATGTTTGACAATGCCAACCCTACGGCTTTTCACTGAAACTGAGAAATTGTCTTTCTGAAAAACCTCATTGCCTCAACTGTGGAAGTCATCAGTACACATCGAGTTAACAAGTCGATGTCTAGATCTGGTAAAACTTCAGAGGTATAAATTTGTTTGTAACCGTCTGCTCTGAGATGATGCAAGGTAAATAAACCATTAGGGTAGGATAGACAGGCTTCAGCACGAATTCAAATTAACTCTATGTTAAAAAATAAAATCATTCACCAAACCTGGAAAACTGAAAATATTCCCCAGGAATATGCTGACTTTGCAGAAAGCGTTAAAACCAATAATCCTGAATATGAGTACCGACTGTGGACTGATGAAGATAATCGACGCTTGATTGCAGATACTTACCCTTGGTTTCTCAACACCTACGACTCTTACAAACATGGCATAGAAAGAGCAGACGCCATTCGGTATTTTATCCTCTATACCTACGGAGGAGTTTACATCGACCTTGATATGGAATGTCTGAAACCAATTGATACCCTTTTAGAAGGAGGTGAAATATTTTTATCTCTAGAAGCGGGACCATCCATCAAAAATCAAGTTGTCAGCAATGCTTTTATGGCATGTAATAAGGGAAACCTTTTTTTTTACCATATTATGACCAATCTGGAGTCGTTTAAAGAGGAAGATATTACCTTTAGTGATGTCTTTCAAAATACAGGACCAGATATGGTAACCGAAGAGTATTTACAACAAAGGGATAAATTCGACTTCCGTATTATTCGGCTCAATGAAATTTGTCCCAAAAAAATGATTAGTCAACATCCCAAATTACAAGCATTTACCCTGGAAGAAATTCGCCAGCAACAGCGCTTATATCTAATTCACCATAATACAGAGTCTTGGAATATCCAAGTTAAATGTCCAGATTATGAGATAGAGGGCTATCAGCTGTATAAGCTCCATGATATTAACGGCTATGATATTGATTATGTTGAATATACTGACAATACCTACGATGAAATTATCTCAAAATGTAATCAGAACCTTCAAGCAATCGGTTTTAACTATAATGGCTACATTAAAGGGATAGGTGGTAAACTTGAGAAGGTTGAAGGTAGAAATTTTTGGTTAAAAGAAGGTATCGAACCTTGGATCTGTATGAAAAGAATTAAGAATTAAGAATTAAGAATTAAGAATTAAAGAAAAATTGCATTTTGTAAAAAATAGTTAAAAAAGACATTCAAGAAAGAACGCTAAATTTTAGCATAAGAATAGTCAATCTCTGTAAGTTTTTGAGAGAAAATGGTGGTACTGGATATGATATAAGTAAACAATTAATTCGCTCAGGAACAAGTATTGGAGCCAATGTTGAGGAAGCACAAAATGCAGAAAGCAAATCAGATTTTATTCATAAAATGAGTAAGCTGTCCCGCACTTAAATTAGTATAATAAGAATTAACAAGTAAGCAAATAATAGAAAATATGCCAGCAAAAAATCATCTAACACCAAAGCAAAAAGAAAAATTGCAAAAAGCTCTTAAAACAGAAGAGAATGGAGAAATTAGAGAAAGAATTCTAATTTTATTGTTATTGAATAGTGGCAAAACACAGCTAGAAATTGCTGATTTCTTGGGTTGTTCAAAGAACACAGTATGTTATTG
>JGI12316J15310_10000042_pt15 | contig 64923 bp, 58 predicted proteins | sample MarCyaLeptolynsp_FD_15310 | JGI IMG/M metagenome (IMG submission 15310) | reverse complement strand
ACCGCGCCCTCGACGGTGCCGGCAAATGGTCACAGGAAGCCTGAGTTGCACGCGCTCCCCCGCCATGGCACATGCAGCCCATGACACAGACATCCGCGACAGATACCCCCACCATCCTCTTCGACCTTGACGGCACGCTGGCTGATACGGCGCTTGACCTGACAGAGACCATGAATGTGTTGCTGGCCCGCCACGGGCGCGACCGTGTCCCCCATGAACGTGTCCGGGAGATGGTTGGCGGCGGTGCCCGCAAAATCATGGAGCGGGGCTTCGCCTATACGGGGGAGCCCGCCAGTGAAGAGCTTCTTGATCAGCTGTTTCAGGAGTTCATCGCCTATTACGGTGAGCATCTGGTTGATCACACGAAGCTCTTCGATGGGCTGATGCCGACATTGGACGTCCTTGCGCAACGCGGCTGCAAGCTTGGCGTGGTGACAAACAAGGTTGAAGGCCTGTCAGTGGAAGTCATCAAGCTTCTGGGCCTGGATGCTTTCTTCCCGGTGCTGATCGGCGGCGATACCCTACCGGTGCGCAAGCCGGACCCCGAGCCCATCTTCGAGGCAGTTGCGCGCCTGGGCGGCGACCGGTCCAGCACCGTCATGGTTGGCGACAGCCGCTTTGATATCGACGCCGCCAAAAATGCCAATGTCGGCTCCATCGCCGTGTCATTCGGCTACACCGATGTACCGCCCGCTGAGTTGGGGGCAGACCGGCTGATTGATCATTATGATGAGTTTCTGCCGGCCCTTGATGATCTGCTGGCCGACCTGTCAGGGCGCAAACAGGCGGGCTGACCGCTGCTTGACTTTGCCCCGCCACAAACCTAGAACGCCATTCCCCTCGGGCGGGTTGCAGGTGATTTGCCCCAACCCAGCCGTTGAATATCGGGCGCGTAGCTCAGTGGGAGAGCACTGTGTTCACACCGCAGGGGTCGCTGGTTCAATCCCAGCCGCGCCCACCATTCCCTGACTCCGTAAACAACCCGCTTAACAGCTGCCAGAGGCAATTTCATTAGCCAGCATGCGGCGCCTTGAGCCTGGTGAAGCAGTCTTGCCAACGCCCCCCCAAACACAATCTATGGTTGATTTTGCTAGAGCAAAGCAACCAGTGGGTTAGCCCTTCCGTAACACGCTCGCTTCATAATTCGAGGTGCGACGAACTGAAAATGGTGCGAGCACGGAAAGCGTATGTTTGGCGTCCAGGACAAAGCGATAGAAGCGGAACAGTTGACTATTGTTGCGCGGAATCTCGGAATGGACGCCGTAAGCTCCGCTGCATGGTCAATCAGCCTGACAGTGCTGTTCACTTCGTCACTTCCCCTTGTCGGGCAGCTTGATGACACCCTGGTCTGGAGTTGGGCCGGGGTTGTCTGGGTGTGGTCTCTTGCGGTTGGTGGACTTTGGTGGCGTTTTGGACCACGCGACCATGACGACAGCGCTGCCTGCATGAGCTTGCCCCTCCTGTGCGCGATCTATGCGTCAAACGCGCTGATCTGGCTGGTGTTGATCGCCTATCTCTTCCATTGGAGCGGGCTGCCGGAACTTTTCCACCCCGCACATGATCACGATCTAGCTGACATGACCCATGTCACATCGCGCCTGATTGCCTTGCTGGTGATGGTCGGTATCGCCATCAGCTATACGATCCAGCAATCAGCGCACCGGTTGGTGCTGCTGTCCTGCCTGCTGCCGTTGACTGGCGGAACTGCGCTTCTTTTCTTCACTGAGCCCACAGCACTGAGCACGATGTCCGGCGTGCTGGTGCTCGGGATTGCTGCGTGGCTCGCGGCACTGGCAGCGAAACTTAACGCGGATATGACGCACCGAATGATCACGGACCGCGAACATCTGATTGCAGCTTCAGAACTCGCCAAGGCGCGTGACGAGGCCGTGACACTCAAGACGGCCGCCGAGGCGGCGTCCGAAGCAAAATCCAACTTCATGGCCACGATGAGCCATGAGTTCCGCACGCCCCTCAATGCCATCATTGGATTTTCCGAACTGATGAGCCGCGGGTATTTTCCCGACGACCGGGAGAAGCAGATTCAGTATGCAACCGATATTCACAACAGCGGACGGCATCTCCTCGCCCTGGTCGAAGACGTGCTGGACATTCAAAAAATCGAGGGCGGCAATCGCCGTTACGAGATCAAGACAATCGCCGCAACCAAGACGCTCGATCCGGTCATTCCCATGCTCAAGGAGGAGGCCCAGGAGAAAGGTGTCGCGTTCAGGGTAGAGATTCCCCAATCGCTGCATCTGTTTGCCGACGGGCAGTCACTCAAACAGATCACAATCAATCTGGTTGCCAACGCCATTCGTCACACGCCACGTGGCGGCGCAGTCACGTTGCACATGGAGGCGGGTCAAGGCCAGGTACTGCTCCATGTCTCTGATACCGGCGAAGGGATCGATCCGGACATTGCTGATGGCATCTTTGAAGCTTTCGTTACCGGCGTCGATACACCAACGTCCCCCGGTCATGGGGGTACGGGCCTCGGCTTGACGATCGCAAATGAACTTGTCGCTGCCCACAAGGGCCGCATCTGGTTTGAAACAACGAACGGCCAAGGCACATGTTTTCACGTCATGTTTCCCACGCCAGCCAAGCGTCCGTCACCGCCGGTTGGAAACATTGAACTGCACCGCCTCGCGCCATGAACCGCAAAGGCGGGCTGTGACAGGGTGTCCACTCCCCGAGTTACAAAGACTGCAAGGGGGCGTCGAACGCTTTAGCGTTTGAAGAAACCGCCGATCACGTCATCAAGCATGGACCCGTCACCGTCCTGATCGAGGGCGGATGTGAGAAGGTCTGCGGCCTTGCTGCCGCCTGACTTGCTGCCGCCGCTCATCACGCTGTTCAACACACCGCCGACCAGTGATCCAAGGTCGCCGCCGTCAGAGTCACCCTGATAGGGCTGGCCGCCACCGGCCTGCTTGCTCAGGGCGCCCATCACCATGCTGGCAACAACCGGCAGCATCTTCTTGATCACGTCATCGCTGATACCGGTCTTCTCAGAGGCGCGGGATGCGAGCTGGCGGCTGACATCCTTTGATCCCAGCACGTGGCCGAGAATGCCGTTTCCGTCTTCGACGGCCTGCGGTGTCGTCAGTCGCGCCGGGTCATCGAGATACTGATCGTGACTTCCCGCTGACAGCGCGCCCAGGAGTGACGCAAGCCCGCCCTCCTGCGCCGTGTTGCGTTTCACGCCTGCGGTCAGTGCGGGCACCAGCGCCCCCAGCGCATCACTCGCCTGCCCCTTGTCGAGGCCGAACTGGCGCGCGAGTGCGTCAGTGGACCGGCCTTGCTGCGCGTCCATGAGAATGTTCAGGAGGCTCATATTGGATGACCTTTTATTGAGGCAGCGATGCGGGCGTGCCCTGGTTTGATGTCAGCTGATAGACCCTAAGCCGAACAGCGTTGCCGCGCGAATAGTTCAGGCCATCGATTGAGAGAGACGCCTCAGCGCTGGTGCCGCGCCTGTTCAGCTCGGCAAGAAACGCCTCTTCCTCACGTGCCTCGACAAGCGCGATCTCAGCCGCCCCGGTCGACAGTGCCTTGGCAGCGCCGGCGCCGTTGGTGAGCCTGGTCTGGGTGCCGAGTGCAAATACGAGGCTCGGCTCCGAGAAGCCGGCGGACGCCACGGGCTTGCCCTGCAGACCATGATCCTGCAGCAGCTGGGCTGTGCGGTCGGCCACCCAAAGAGGCTCAACGCGAGGGCGTGCGAACTCCAGCAGCGCGACCGAGAACGCAATGCCGGTGACGGCAATCGCCAGCGTGATACCCGATGCACGGGCCCGCCATGCCTGCGCCACCACCTGCACCGCCATGGCGGCGAATATACCGGCCCCAACCACCGGCCACGGCCCCGGCTCAACAGCGGTTCCATCCGGCAGCAGCACCGGCAACGCGATGACGGCCCCTGCCAGAATGGTGGCCACGATTCCCCACAACACGATGTTGACGCGCGCCAACTTGGACTTGAGAAGCTCTGGGTGACGTAGGGCCAAGGCCAGCAGCGCAGCAACCAGAATGGCCAGTGCCGGGTAGACCGGCAGAATGTAGTGCGGCAGCTTTGTCGGCACGATTTCAAACACCAGCCAGTTCGGGATGATCCACGCAGCCAGGAACATCACCGGGGCCGTCCGGCGCTCTCCCCATGCCCTGGCAATCGCCGGGAGAAGCAGGAGATTAGCCGGAAAGAATGTCAGGACCAGGAGAAGCGTGTAGTAGCCAAAGGGTGCGCCATGGCTCTCCTGCCCGCCGGCAAGTTTTGGCAACAGGTCACCGCCGACCGCCTCACCGAAGAACAGGCCGTCCGTGGAGATCCACACCGCCACCGCCCAGGGCAATGTGAGGAGCAGCACCAGGAGCCCGCCGCGCAGGGGCCGCAGCAACCACACCCATTTGATCTCTCTGGTTGCCAGCACCAGGGCGGCGATCGTCAGGCCACTGACCATGGGGGCTATAGGCCCCTTGAGCAGAATACCAATGGACAAGGCGATCCAGAACATCAGCGCATTGCCGATACCCGGATCAAGGCGGGAAGGATCACGCGCCAGCCAGACCCGCGCCAGGGCGAACTGGGCAAACATGATCGATGCGGCAAGGGCTGCATCCGTCTTGGCGATATTGGCCTCCGCCACAAGCACGACGGCTGTCGCAATCAGTGTGCCCGCCATGAGGCCGGCGCGGGGACCGTAAAACAGGGTTCCCAGCCGCCAGGTCAGCAGCACCACCAGCATGGCTGCAACGACGGACGGGATGCGGAAGGCCCAGATCCCTGCATGGCCGTTGGCCTGCTCAGCACCCAGCATCTTCGCAGCACCTGATGTCACTGCCTGCGCCCAATAGATGGCGACAGGCTTCTTGGCCCGCAGATCTTCCTGGAAATGCGGCACCATGTAGTCGCCGGTTTCGTGCATCTGCACGGTAGCCTGCGCAAAGCGTGCTTCGTCACGGTCCAGCGCTGGCAGTGTGAAGAGGCCGGGAAGATAGAGCGCGAGGCACAGCAGCAGGAGTGCCGTTACCGGGCGTTTTTCAACGGCAGCGAAAAATGGCATTGGTGGGCGCACTTCTCAAGCAGGTGGCCGATAGGAAAATGGCCATGATTGGCGTTCTGGCGCCCTTAATGCCCTGATTTCGGCTCCAAAGCCACCTCTTCGGCAGAAGGAAGCGCCGCCGCGGGGTTGGCAATCCAGGCCGCAATGTCGGCATAGACCCGTTCGCGCTGCAGATCCCGAAGCAGCATGTGCCAGCCATCGGCATATCTGACAAACCGGGTTGGTCCCGGCAGCCGGTCCACAACAGCTTCTACCGGCGCCACGGGCACGATCTCGTCCTTGTCGCCGAACAGCACCAGCGTGGGGTGATTGATGGCCGCAGCGGCCTCAAACGCGTCGTCCATCAGCGTCACAAGGCCATAGATTGCATCCACCCTCGTCTCCCGGATCATGAGCCTGTCGCGGCCCAGCGCCCGAAGCATCTCAATATTGTCGGAGGGCCACAGCTTCAGCCCTTCCCCGGTCAGGTGGTACCAGGGCGCGATATGGGCGACCGTCCAGAGCGTTGTCCGGTAGACCGGGTTCAGCTGCGACCATCCCCAGAAGGCCGGGCCGGACAGGATCAGACCGTCGATGGGCAGGTCATGGCGGGCCGCTGCCACGCTGGACACCGCACCGCCCATGCTCACTCCCATTAGATAGACGGGTGTCTGCGGTGATTGCCGGTGGACGGCACCGACCAGCGTCGCCAGATCATCCGCCAGTGCGTCCGTGCCCGGCCAGCGGCCGCGGTTGGGTGTCCTGCCAAAGCCCCGCTGGTCCAGGGCGATCAACGACATGCCGCGTTCGGCAAACCACGGACCCGCCATGTCAAACGCATTGGCGTAGTCGTTGAACCCGTGCGCGGCAACAATGATCGCGTTTGGCGAAGACGCTTCATACCGCTGCACCGCGATCTCACGGCCGTCGGCGGCGATGAGCATGTCCTGTTTCAATGCCGGGACGACAGTGTCCGGCCCTGGCAGGTCAAGGCGTGGGGCGCAGGCAGCCATCAGGATGAGAGCAAAGACAGGTCCGGCGATACGCACGCGCCTAAACCCGCTTTGCGACTTCGGCGCGAAGGGCCGGCAGGACTTCAGCCTCAAACCAGGGGTTCTTCTTCAACCAGACATTGTTGCGCCAGGAGGGATGCGGCAGCGTAATGGCGTCAGGCATGTACTCCCGCCAGGCAGCAACAGTCTCCGTCACGGTCTTCTTGCGCGTTTTTCCAAGGTGCCAGGCCTGCGCATAGGTCCCGATGATGACCGTGAAGTCGATCTCGCCCAGGGTCTCAAACAGCTGCGCACGCCACAGTTTCGCGCACCGCTTCAGGGGCGGCTTGTCGCCGCCCTTTGCATCGAGACCGGGAAAGCAGAACCCCATGGGAATGATGGCGATGCGGCTTTCATCATAGAAGGTCTCGCGGTCCACCCCCAGCCACTCGCGCAGCCGGTCCCCGGAGGGATCATCAAAGGGGATGCCGCTGGCATGTACACGGGTACCCGGTGCCTGACCAACAATACAGATGCGTGCCGTCGTGCTGGCCCGCAGCACCGGCCTTGGCTCATGCGGCAGGTCTACTGCGCAGGCGGTGCACGCCCGGATGTCCTTAAGCAGTTTCTGGACCGCCGCCTTGCGCGCCATTTGCTCAACCAGCATCCCGAAGCATGTTGCGGGCAATCACTACCTGCTGAATCTGGCTGGTGCCTTCATACAGGCGGAAGATGCGTACGTCGCGGTAGAGGCGCTCAATGCCATAGTCGGTGATGTAGCCCGCGCCGCCGTAAATCTGCACAGCACGGTCTGCCACCCGGCCCACCATCTCGGAACAGAAATACTTCGAGCACGACGCCTCGGTGCCGATGTCCTCTCCGGCATCTCGCCTGCGCGCGGCGTCCATCACCATACAGCGGCCCGCATAGGCTTCTGTCTTCGAGTCTGCCAGCATGCCCTGCACCAGCTGGAACTCGCCAATCGGCTGGCCGAACTGTTTGCGCTCGGAGGCGTACTCCACGCAATCCGCAATGAGACGCTCGGCAACCCCGACACAGACCGCAGAGATGTGCAGGCGTCCCCGCTCAAGAATCTTCATGGCATTGATGAAGCCCATACCTTCGTCACCCAGACGCAGACGCGCTGGAACCCGCACATTGTCAAAGTTGACGTCGCAGATATGCGCCCCCTGCTGGCCCATCTTCTTTTCCGGCTGGCCAAGCGAAATGCCCGGAAGATCAGACGGGACGATGAAAGACGACACGCCCTTGGCGCCCTTCACGTCCGGGTTGGAGCGCGCCATCAAGGTGAAGATGTCCGCCTTGTTGGCGTTGGTGATGTAGCGCTTGGTGCCGTTGATGACGTAGTCATCTCCATCGCGAATGGCTGTAGTCCGTACAGCACCGGCGTCCGACCCGGCTTCTGGTTCGGTCAGCGCAAAGCTGGCGATGATATGCCCGGAAGCAAGGCCCGGCAGCCATTCCTGCTTTTGTTCGTCGGTGCCGAACATCACGATGCCCTGACTGCCGATGCCCACATTTGTTCCGAATACGGAGCGGAAAGCTGGTGATGTCCGGCCCATCTCGAACATGGTCATGCATTCGTCTTCCATGGACAGACCAAGACCGCCGAACTCTTCCGGTATTGCAAGGCCGAACAGGCCGAGATCGCGCATTTCCTGAATGATGTCGTCGGGCACCGCATCATTCTCTGCCACCTGATCTTCAAGCGGGCGCAGACGCTCACGCACAAATCGGGAAACGGAATCGAGAAGCTGTTGGCGTGTTTCGGCGTCGAGAGACATGATTGGAGAACCTTCCGGCGGGCATCTTGTGGATCGGACTGCGCATGATACGCGGCGGGAGAGTATCCACCACCCGGAAGAAGGTCAAAACGCTTCACAACCCGCCATCTGCTCAGAGGTAGACGACGACCGCCATCAGCCGGTCCACCCGATCCCCGGTCTCGGTGAAGGGCATATAGATGCCTTCGAATTCCCGGTATCCCTTACCAATGATTGCAAGCGGACCACCTGCAGCAACAGGCGCCTTTTGCTCGCAGATATTGCGGTAGAAAGACAACATCGTGTCTGTGTAGCTCTGTCCGAACTGGGAAAGTTCGGAGACCCGCATGCCGGTCAGATTGGCATCATGGGTGTCGGCGCTGTGCCCACCGACCAGCCTGTAGCGAAAGTCCACCGGTGCGAGGTCCGGCGCCTGGGTCCCACTCTCGTCGGCGTCAGGCCAGATCACGTCAATCAGGACAATATGGGGCAGCAGATTCCGCAGGGCCAACGGGTCGATCTGGTCTACATGCGGCAGCGTCTCGCCCACCTCAATGTGAGACCGCCAGAATGCCAGGCCCTCCTTGGGAATGTCTTCCTTGAGAGCATCAATCGGCTTGATCAGCGATGGAGATGATCCGCCTGCTTTTGAACCTGTCTTGCCCTTTTTCACGCCTTACCTGCATGAGATTCGCCGTACATTTTTTACGGCTACAGCACTGTGATAAGACACCGGCAATTGAGAAAACACTAAATTTCCGAAGTGGATTAAAATCATGGATTTTGCGCCGCCCGCAGGGCTTGAAGGTTGGGAAAAATGGCCATCTGACGAGCCTTATGAGGATATGGCCGGACCGTTTTTCTACAAGCGGCTGCCGCAAGGCGTGGTTTCGGCCTTCAAGGTAGAACCCAAGCATCTCAATGGCGGCGGCGCCATCCATGGCGGCATGCTGATGACGTTTGCTGACTATGCTTTGTTCACAATCTCACTTGATGAATTAGACGGCACTCACGGCGTGACAATCGCACTCAACGGCGAGTTCACGGCTGCCGGGCCCGCTCAAGGAATCGTTTATGCATCCGGCGAGGTCGTACGGGAGACCGGTAGTATGATATTTGTTCGTGGAACCATCACATCTGACGATCCCTCCACGGGCACTGTGCTTCTGAGTTTCAGCGGCATCGTCAAGAAGCTAAAGAAGCGCGCCTGATGCATCTGCCTCTGCTCTCCATCCTTGACCAGTCTCCCATTCGCGCAGGCGGCACATCCGCCGATGCCCTGAATGAGACGGTGGCACTCGCCAAACGCTGCGACGCGTTGGGGTATCACCGCTACTGGGTGGCAGAGCATCACAACACAAAGTCGTTTGCGGGATCAGCACCAGAAGTGCTGATCGCCCGGCTGGCCGCCGAAACCAAGACCATGCGCATCGGGTCCGGCGGCGTGATGATGCCGCACTATGCGCCGCTGAAAGTCGCTGAAACCTTCCGCCTGCTTGAGACGCTCTACCCGGGCCGTATTGATCTGGGTCTTGGCCGGGCAGCCGGGGCGGAGCCACGGACAACCGCAGCCCTGATGCCGGGGCCCAAGGCCTATCCGCTAGAGGTGTTTCCCCAACAGGTTCAGCTCCTCACCCAGTTCCTCGAAGATGCGGCGGGCCTCGAGGGGGATGCAGGCGGGTTTCCGGAAGATCATCCCTATCGCGGCATACATGCCTCTCCCATGGGGCCGGGCATGCCCGAGATGTGGTTGCTGGGATCGGGTGGTGACAGCGCCATGCATGCCGCCATTTTCGGCCTGAGCTATTGCTACGCGCATTTCATCAATCCGGAGTCGCCTGCGCGTGCGTTTGATACCTATCGCAAGAACTTCAAGCCCTCGCGAACCCTCAAGGCGCCCCATGCGGCCATGGGTGTGTCCGTCATGGTGGCCGAAACGGAAGAAGAAGCACGCCGGATCTGCGCAAGCCGCAATCTATGGGTGCTGTGGATGATGCAGGGCAAGCCAGGCCCCTTCCCCTCTGTCGAGGATGCCCTCGCATACCCCTACACGGATGAGGAACGCGAAATCATCAAGGGTATCGAAGCCCGGGGCATGACTGGCACGGCGATGCAGGTGCGCAACCAGCTTCTGGAGCTTGCTTCAGAGCATGATGTCGAAGAGTTCGCTCTTGTCACCATCACCCATGATTTTGCCCACCGGGTGAAATCATACGAGTTGCTGGCAGATGCGTTTGCTCTGGAAAAAGCCGCCTAGATCACGAGCCCGACGACGGCTCCGGTCATGCAGGTGGCAAGTGTTCCGGCGACAAAGGCCTTGCCTGCTAGGCCGATGATCTCGTCCCGCCGCTCGGGCACCAGACTTGTCAGCCCCCCGATCATGATGCCGACCGAGCCCGGGTTGGCGAAACCGCACAGGGCATAGACCATGATCAGCTGGGAGCGGTCCGACAGGGTTCCCGGTTCAAGGCCTGTCAGCGCCAGGTAGGCCAGGAACTCATTGAGAACAGTCTTGGTTCCCATCAGGGCGCCTGCGCTACCGGCCTCTCCCCACGGAATGCCCATCGCCCATACGATCGGCGCAAACAGCCATCCGAAAATCCGCTCAAGGGTGAGCGGTGTGCCGGCCAAATCGGGCAACGCGCCGAGGATGACGTCCGCAAGGGCTACGAGGGCAACGGCGACAATCAGCATGGCGGCAATCGCCAGCAGCAACTGCAATCCGGATGTTGTTCCCTGCACGATTGCGTCCATGCTGCCGCGATATGTCAGGTCAGGCACGTCATCGCCCACCGAAGTGCCGTCGGTGGTTTCAGGCACCATGATGCGCGCAATGATGATTGCTGCGGGAAGAGAAATCAGCGACGCCGTAATGATGTGTCCCAGCGCCCCGTCAATTCTTGCCCCGATCACACTCGCATAGAGCACCAGCACCGTGCCCGCCACGGTGGCGAGGCCAACAGACATCAGGGCAAAAAGTTCAGAGCGCGAGAGCTTCGCCAGATAGGGGCGAATCAGAATCGGCGCCTCGACCATGCCCATGAACACATTGGCACCGGAGGCGAGGCCCAATGCGCCGCCGATGTTCAGCACCCGGCGCAACAGGGTCGACAGCGCGCCAATCACGACCGGCAGAACGCGCCAGTGCCACAGCAGCGCGGCAAGCGCCGACACGACCAGCACGATCGGCAGCGACTGGAAGGCAAGACTGAACCCTGCCGCCGGATTGGTGATCTCAAAGGGCGCATCGCCGCCGCCTATATATCCGAATACAAAGGAGGTGCCGGCGCGGGTTGCGACCATGAGGGCATCAACCACGCTATTGAGAGACAGCATGGCCTCATGGGCGACCGGGACCCGCAGGAACAAGATGGCAATGAAAACCTGCGCCACCAGACCGGCCAGGACCGTTTTCCAGGCAAATCGGGCCCGGTTTTCGCTCAGGCACCAGGCAAGCCCCACGAACGCAAACAGGCCGAAAAGGCTTTGCAATGCCAGCAATTCCATATGTCAGATCCCCGGGAAGCGAGCCGCGGGACCGCGGCCGGCGCTTGGATGTCATCTGCAGGCAGCTTGACCCCACATTGCGGGCATTGCAAAACCTCCCCAGCATTTTTCGCAGCTGTCCGGCTTGGACGCCGCACCCCTCCACAACTCAGGCAAATCAGCCAAAAAGAGGATCAATCAGAACATGACGATTTCGTTCGAAGGTAAGGTGGCAATCGTAACCGGCGCTGGTGGTGGCCTTGGCCGCTGTCACGCTCTTGAGCTCGCCCGTCGCGGCGCCAAGGTCGTGGTCAACGATCTGGGCGGTTCTGTAGACGGCTCCGGCGGCTCTTCAGAAGCGGCAGACAAGGTTGTTGAAGAAATCAAGGCGCTCGGCGCTGAAGCGATCTCCAATGGCTCGAGCGTCACGGACGACGCCGGCGTTGCAAATCTCGTGAAGCAGACGGTCGATGCGTTTGGCCGCATCGACATCCTCATCAACAATGCCGGTATCCTGCGCGACAAGAGCTTCGCGAAGATGGAGCAGAAGGACTGGGACCTCGTCGTTGACGTGCACCTGGCCGGCTCCGCGAAGGCGACCAAGGCTGTCTGGCCGGTCATGAAAGAACAGCAGTACGGCCGCATCATGATGACGTCCTCGTCGTCAGGTCTGTACGGCAACTTCGGCCAGGCCAACTATGGCGCAGCCAAACTCGGCCTTGCGGGTCTCATGAACACGCTGAAGATCGAAGGCCAGAAGGACAACATCAAGGTCAACACCCTGGCCCCGGTTGCCTTTACGCGCATGACCGAAAACCTCATGCCGCCGGAAGCTGAAGCCATGCTGAAGCCGGAATTCGTGTCTCCGGGCGTGATGATCCTTGTCAGCGACGACGCACCGACAGGCACCATCCTGTGTGCCGGTGCCGGTGTGTTTGCAGCCGCTCAGGTTGTTGAATCTGACGGCGTCTATGTGGGCCGCGATGGTCTCACCGCAGAACAGGTTCTTGAGAACTGGGACAAGATCACGGACTTCTCAAACGCCAAGCCCTTCTTCATGGGTGGCGAACAGACCGGCAAGTTCTTTGAAAAGGCATCCGGCAAGTAAGCGGCTTACTCAAACAATCTTGGAAGCAGCCGCGGGTGTGTTACGCACTCGCGGCTGTTTTCGTTTGCGGGTGGGATGCGGATGAGCCGGACTTTGTGACACGCAGAATCTCGTCCTGCAGCACCTGCGTATCAATGGGCTTTGACACATAGCCGTCAAAACCCTGCTCGAGATAAGCCTCGCGCTGCCCCGCCATTGCGTTGGCGGTGATCGCCAGAACGGGGATCTTGCCACGGTCGTTCGGCAACTTGCGGATTTCAGCCGTTGCCGTGATGCCGTCCATTTCCGGCATCTGGACATCCATCAGAACAACATCAAAATTGCCGTAAGCCACAGCGTCAACAGCCTGGCGGCCGTTCTCGACGATCTCGTGCTGATAGCCGAACCGGTCGATGAAGGCGCGCATCAGTTTCTGATTGATCGGATGGTCATCGGCCACGAGCACACGCAGCGGCACCGACATGTCGTCCAGGGTTTCCTGCGGCTCGGTTGGCGTGATCTGCTCTGCCGGTTCAGCACGGCCTGCAAAGAAACGGCAGGGGATTTTGACACTGAATGTCGACCCGTCGCCTTCCGTGCTGTCAACCGTGATCGTGCCGCCCATCAACTGAACAAATTCCTGGCACAGGGTCAGTCCCAGGCCTGACCCGCCATAGCTACGGGATGTGGACGCGTCGGCCTGAATAAATTTCTCGAAAATGCGCTTGTGCGCCTCAGGCGGAATGCCGGGCCCGGTATCGGAAACCTCCAGCACCAGCTCGCCGTCTTCCGGGGCGTGCGCCCGAATGGCGACATGCCCGCTCGACGTGAACTTGACAGCATTGCCGACCAGATTGTTGAGGACCTGCTTGACCTTGCGGCTGTCGAGTTCCGCACGGGCCGGGACCGACGGGTCAATCTCGACCCTGAACTCCAATCCTTCATCCTGCACCCGTGGTGCCCAAAGAGCCTGTATGCCCTCGATGATGCTTCTTGGATCCTCTTCGTCCGTGTCCAGTGACATGCGGCCGGATTCGATACGCGACAGGTCGAGCGTGTCGTTGAGGAGCGCCAGCAGATTGTCGCCTGAGTCCACGATCGTCCTGGCATAGCTGCGCTGCTCGTCAGACAGATCACCGCGCAACAGCATCTGGCCCATGCCGAGCATGCCGTTCATGGGTGTGCGGATCTCATGGCTCATCATGGCCAGAAATTCGGTCTTTGCCTTGTTCGCAAGGTCTGCCCGGCGGCGGTCAGCTTCCGCTGCCCTGCGGGCAATCTCCAGTTCCCCAATGAGTTCATCCTTGTCAGCCTGAACGGCGAAAACCTTCTGGCTGAGGCGCAGATTGGCAATGGTGTTGCGTGCGACAAGGATCACCAGAACAATTGCTAGACCTGCAAGGGCCACATCCGCCGGCTTTGTGGCGTAGAAGATCGGCACAAAGAATATCAACGCGCCCGGCACGGCGCCGCTTGTGATCGCAATTCTGGGGATGGCGCCGTTCTGGTTGGTCACGATCATCAACGACCCTGACCAGGACAGAAGGACCAGCGTGGTGCAGAGGGGATCACCCGTTCCCATTCCGAACAACAACCCCGGCGCCCAGACCATCAGCGTGGCGAAGGAGCAGGCCTGCAGGGTCGTTATTTTGACATGTACGTTGCGCGCGTTCGTCTTTGTGCGGCTCATCCGCATGCGGACAAGAGAAAATCCCACTTCGACCAGAACGACGGCAACAGCCCAGACTGCGGCTTCCCGGCCCAATCCAACAGACCAGAATGCAAGCGTCAGGAGGCTGACGATGAGGGCGGTATTGATGAGATCCCATCTGTGCACGTCAAGGTAGTTCTCGACGCCAGCAATCGCTTCGTCGAGTTCCGCCTTGCTACGCGGCTTGCCCCACAGGGTCTGCCGGAGGGTTTCCCAGTAATTCATGGCCGAATTATCGGCCAGCACGGGTTAAAATTTTGATGGTGCCCGAACACGAAAAAGCCGGGGCAGACAACCTGCCCCGGCTTTATTGGTTAGCAGATGCTTAACGGCCTAAAGACCAAGCACCGCCTTAGCCATGATATTGCGCTGGATTTCGTTCGAACCGGCGTAAATCGAGGCTTTGCGCAGGCTGAAATAGTAAGGCGCGGTGACCGGTGCGTAGTCCGGGCCCACCACTTCCTCATTGGTCAGCGCGAAGGTGTCCTTCACAAACGGCATTCCGTAATAGCCGATACCTTCAAGGGCCAGCTCAGAAATGGCCTGCTGAAGCTCGGTGCCGCGGCATTTGAGCATGGACGATTCCGGGCCCGGATTCTGTCCGTTGGACATGGCCGAGAAGATACGCAGTTCGGTGAACTCCATGGCGCGGATCTGGGTCTCGATATCGTTGACCTTGGCCTGGAAGTGCGGCTGCTCTGCCAGTGTCTCACCATTGATCCTGGTATCGTTGGCAATCTTGCGTACCTTGCCCAGCGCCCGGTAGAGACCCGGCCCATAGGCATTGCCCCGCTCAAATTCGAGCAGGTATTTGGCGTAAGTCCAGCCCTTGTCTTCCTCGCCAATCAGGTTCTCCTTGGGGACTTTCACATCCTCGAAGAACACCTGATTGATTTCCTGCTTGCCTTCTGCCGGGCCATCGAGGGTGACCAGCGGCTCAACCTTTACGCCCGGCGAATGCATGTCGATCAGCAGGAAGGAAATGCCGTCCTGACGCTTCTCCATCTTCCGGGTACGAACCAGGCAGAAGATCATGTCCGCGTGCTGGGCCTGGGTGGTCCAGATTTTCGAGCCATTGCACAGATAGTGGTCGCCCTGGTCTTCGGCCTTCATCTGAACGGAAGCCAGGTCGGACCCCGATCCCGGCTCCGAATAGCCCTGACACCACCACACATTGCTGGCCAGAATGTCAGGCAGATATTTCTGCTTCTGCTCTTCGGTGCCGAACTTCATGATCACCGGGGCAACCATGCGGATACCAAACGGTACGGTCAGGGGCACACCGGCTGACGACATTTCGCTGTCAAAGATGTAGTGCTGGCTTGGCGTAAAGCCCGGGCCGCCATGTTCGGTGGGCCAGTGCGTTGCAGCCCAGCCTTTTTCGTGGAGACGCTTCTGCCAGGTGATGTGGTCTTCCTTGTCCAGATAGCCGTTCTTGGTGAGCGACATCTTGCGGCGAAGATCATCTGTGAAAGCCTCTGCAATGAATGCGCGGACTTCTTCGCGGAACGCATTGTCTTCGGCTGAAAAACTAAGATCCATGGATCAGCTCCTAATCCGTATGCTGACTATTTAACAATATCGAAGAACTGGCTGTCAGGTGCTCCAGCCACAAGGCCGGCCAGTTTCGGCAGACCTTCCTTCATATGCGGTTGCTCACGATGGCTATCGAGCGCGGCCTGATCCGCCCATCGCTCGAGGACAACAAATTGGGTGTTACCCGCCTCATCCGCTTTGCGATTGCGGAATAGGTCATACATCTTGCACCCAGGCTCATGGGCATGCACGCCCGCACGCATGGCAAGAAAAACGTCTTCGAACTCTTTTTCCTTGCCCGCCTGAACGGGAATGCGAACCACGCCGCCCAATGTGCCGTCGAGAGCCACTACAAACCTCCTGAAACGACCGTCTGGCTGCTAGGCAACCGGGTCCAGATAATCAAGGACCGGTGCACCGCCAAGGACGGCGCCCAGCTTCGGGCCTGCTGCCTTGAAGTGTTCTGACTCACCATGGGCCTTGAGGGCGGCATCGTCCTTGTACCGTTCCATGATCACATAAGTTGATGCGTCCGCCTTGGACTTGTAGACGTCATACATTTCGCAGCCGGGCTCATTGGCAAGAACCTGTTCGCGAAGCCCCTTAAAGACTTCTTCGAATTCAGCTTCCTTGCCAGCCTGAACGATGAGTGTTGCAACAATGCCAACTGCGGCCATGGTGATCTCCCTTGGGATGTCGTTGTTTTGAGAATTATGAATTTCGTTGCCGGGACTTTATGTCCATGCCAGCCACGGGGCAAATCCCCCGGATAGGCAAAAAAGCAAAACCGTTTGGCGCCAGTACGCCAACGCCAGTGCCTTAACGCCCGTGATATGTGGCAGGCCGCTTCTCAATGAAGGCCGAAACGGCTTCAGCATGGTCTTCGGTGTGGTGGGCGAGTGCCTGCATATTCGCTGACATATCCATGATCTGGTCAAAAGTCGTGGTCATACCCTGGCGCATCAGCCGTTTGGTCATCCGCAGCACATGCGGCGGTTGCGCCGCCATCTTGTCGGCCAGCGCCCGGGCCTCGACCATCAGTTCGTCATGGGGCACAACCCGGCTGACCAGCCCCCATTGGCACGCCGTCTCCGCATCAATGACATCGCCGGTAAAGAAAAGCTCCGCCGCCCGCGCCGTGCCAATGACACGGGGCAGCAGCCAGGACCCGCCATCACCTGGCACCAGGCCGATCTTCAGAAACGTCGCGCCGAATATGGCCTTGTCTGACGCAATGCGTGTGTCGGCGAGGCAGGCGACATCATTGCCCAGCCCGATTGCGGGGCCGTTCACAGCCGCAATCATCGGCACTTCCAACGACCAGAGCGACTTCACGATGCGATGAATGCCGGTGTAGTAGCTGCGGGCAATATCCACGCCCGAGCCGCCAAAGCTGCCGGCCTTCTCGTTCATGGCTTTGATATTGCCGCCCGCAGAGAACGCCTTGCCAGCCCCGGTCAGGATGACCGCACGAATGTCGATATTGGCGTTGATCTGTTCCGCGGCTGCCGCAAACGCAGGACCATCCTCTGCTTCGCCCAGGGCATTGCGGGAGTCCGGGCGGTTGATCGTCAATGTAGCGACGTGGCCGTCGGTCTCGAGAATCAGAGGCGGCGTGGTCATGAACGTTTCCTTCGCGTTTTGCTGCAGATTTGGGCCATTTTTCCGGCTGATATTCTATTCAGCGAAGCGGTTGTTAACACATTCAGGGCATTCTACGGAAATCAGGGCAGGCCGTTTGGAACTGCCCCTTTTGTCAATTCCATTCCCGGAGCGACAGGTCGTGACCTTGTCCCCTGCTCAGAGCCGACGCAGTGCCGCGCGTTCGCAGCTGGATTACTTCGTCCAGAACATGTCGCCGTCGTTCCACATCGTGCCGCTTCTCATGCTGGGTGTCGGCGGCATATTGCTGTTCTGGGGCGCTCTGGTTCCGGTCATCGCCTGGACCGGGGTTACCATCACCACTTACCTTGCTTTCTATCATGTCTGCAAAAAGTGGCAGCCCGCAGCAGACAGACCGGAAGACTTCAAACGCTGGTCGAAGGCCGTGGTCTATCTCAATGCACTTGGCGAACTGGCCTGGGCATCTATGGCAATATGGTTCTGGGTGCCAGGAGATGTCTTCAACAACGCCTTCATCCTTGGCGTCATGGCAGCACATCTTTCAATGGCTGTGGGGCATTCCTCCAACTACATGCCGCTCATGTACGCCTCACTGTTTATTCCTGGTGCGGCTTTGGTGTTCCGGCCGCTCGTAACCGGCGATCCATTGCTTATGTCCGTCGGCCTGCTCGCGGCGGTCTACACCTACTTCCTGTACCTCATGGGTAAGTCCCTCAACGGGACCTCAAAGGCCATGCTGGTGCTCCGGGACGAAAAAGATGCGCTGATCGCGAAGCTTGAAACTGAAAAATCCACTGCCGAAGAAGCCCGGTTTCAGGCCGAAGAAGCCAGCCAGACCAAGTCTGCCTTCCTGGCAAGCATCAGCCACGAACTTCGCACACCGCTCAACGCCATCATCGGTTTCTCGGATGTTATGCGCGGTGAGACATTCGGGTCACTTGGGCATGACAACTACAAGCAATACGCCGAAGACATTCATGGCAGTGGGCGGCACCTGCTGTCATTGATTGACGATGTACTGGATCTCGCACGCATCGAGGCCGGGCGCCTTGAGCTGACTGAGGAACCTGTTGATCTCAACGAAATCGCACGCGAGTGCACGCGGATGATCGAGCTGCCCGCGCAAAAGCGCGGTATCACCCTCGCGATCGACATTCCGCCTCACCTGCCAAGAATTCTGGCGGACAATCGCGCCATGCGTCAGTTGTGGCTCAATCTTCTATCCAATGCTCTCAAGTTCACCGACGATGGTGGACGCCTGACCTTGTTCGCACAGGTTCAGGGCGATGGGTCCCCCGCCTTCGGAGTTGAAGACACAGGCTGCGGCATGGATGAGGATGAACTCAAGCGCGTCATGAGCGCCTTCTCGCAGGGCAATTCCAAGTCGCGTACCGGCGAACGTGGAACTGGTCTGGGTCTGGCCATTGTCAGCGGACTGGTCAGCGCGCATGGGGGCGTTATTGACCTGCAGAGCAGGCTTGGCCATGGCACGCGGGCAACCGCCATCCTGCCGCGCGCGCGGCTTATCCAGAACGAATTGCACGCCGTTCGCGATACTGCGTAGGCTGACGCCGCCTGCACCTACCAGTTTTCACCGAATGGTCGGATCACGACATCCGAAGACCATGTGGACCGCGCCTGGTGGGCGATGCGAAAGCATTCATCGGCGATATCCGCCGGCTTGGCAAAGAATGTGTCGGGCTTGTCCGGCATGGCCTCGCGAGCCCATGGCACGTCAATGACAGCATCAATGGCCACATAGGCCGCATGCACGCCCTTGGGCCCCGCGTCCCGGGCGATACTCTCAAGCAGGATGCGTTGCGCCGCCTTTGTTGGTGCAAACCCGGCAAAGTTGGCCTTGCCGCGATACGCAGACGTATTGCCCGTGGCCAGAACCACGCCCTCACCTGCCTCCACCATCGCGGGGACTGTCTGCTGGCAGATGTTGAGCAACGCCATCACATTGACCTGAAAGTTGCGCTCAAGAACCTCTGGCTTGATATCCAGAAAACTCCCGAACGCACCACCAACGGCGTTGTGCACGACAACTGACGGGGGACCGAGTTGCTTGTTCACCATCTCGATTGTTGTCCGGAGCGCTGTGGCATCAGACACGTCGCAGGGGAAGGGATGGGCGTTGGAAACGCGGCCTGCCACCTCATTCAAGCGGTCAGATGACCTGGCAAGCATGGCGACTGTGTATCCGCCGGCCGCGAACCGTTCGACCAGTGCCTTTCCGGTTCCGGGGCCGATACCGGTAATCAGGCAGATTTTTTTCTCCGCGGGCATTTTGGCCTCCAACCATCAGGTGTGCTCAGCCAGGCTATCCTTCCCGCCCGCTCAGCATTTCACAACAGTCAAATAGGCAGGCCTCCGGGCGTCCCAACGCAAAACGGCCGCTTCACGAAGAAGCGGCCGTTTCACATTGTCGTCTTGCCTGATGTGCCCTTAAGCAGCGTCGGCGTAGCGCTTGAGGTGGTAATCGACATTGCCCAGCTGGGTGTCGATCATGGTCAGGCGCTTGAAGTAGTGGCCAACGCGCAGCTCGTCGGTCATGCCCATCCCGCCGTGCAGCTGCACCGCCTGCTGGCCAACGAACCGACCGGCCTTGCCGATCTGGACCTTCGCGGCAGAGGCCGCCTTCGTGCGTTCCGCATCACCTTCGTCCAACTTGAGGTTGACCATGTAGGTGATGGAAACGGACTGCTCGTGGTTCATGAACATGTCGACCATGCGGTGCTGCAGAACCTGGAACTTGCCGATCGGCATACCGAACTGCTTGCGGGTCTTACAATACTCAACAGTGTCATCGACCAGCATCTTCATGCAGCCACATGCTTCGGCAGCAAGCGCGGCAATGCTTTCGTCAGATACCTGCTCAACCAGCGCGAGACCGTTGTCGACTTCGCCGATGACGGCATCTGCGCCGACCTTGACGTTTTCGAAGGTGATTTCTGAGGCGCGAGACCCGTCAACCGTCGGGTAGTCGCGGGTGGTGACACCTGTTGCGGCCTTGTCGACGATGAAAATCGTGACGCCCTTCTCATCGCGCTGGCCGCCGGACGTGCGGGCTGTCACGATAAGCTTGTCCGCCCACGGGCCGCCGAGCACAACAGCCTTGTTGCCGTTGATGACGTAGCCGTCACCGTCCTTGGCAGCGGTTGTTGTCAGGTCGGCCAGGTTGTAGCGGCCCTGAGGTTCCGCATAGGCAAACGCCCACAGCGTCTCACCGGCGATGATGCCGGGAATATGCTCTTCGATCTGGGCCGGGGTACCGCGGCGCAGGAAGCCACCGGCCTGGACCACCGTTGGAATGAACGGCTCGACGACAAGGCCCTTGCCGAATTCTTCCATGAGCACCATCACATCGATGGGGCCGCCGCCAAGGCCACCCTGCTCTTCGGAGAACGGTGCGGCCAGAAGACCGAGCTCTGCCATCTGCTGCCAGTTTTCGCGGCTGAAGCCTTCGTCGCTTGCCGTGATCTTGCGGCGGGAATCAAAGTCGTAATTGTCCTGAACAAACCGCTCCACTGTATTGCGCAGCAGTGTCTGTTCTTCGGAGAAGGAAAAATCCATCGCTCGGGCGTCCTTCCTGTTGTCAGGTTGTTTTACGCGAACCGCTTGGATGCGGCCCGTCGAGTCAAAATGTGAATTCGTATGATGTCCGTCGCCGGGAGGCGGTCGGACCATAAGCCCTCTGCCTCCCGGAAACAAAACTGTTCGGGGTAGTGATTAGAGCCCCAGCACCGCTTTCGCAATGATGTTGCGCTGAATCTCGTTGGAACCGCCGTAAATCGACGTTTTCCGCATGTTGAAGTAGCCCTGTGACACACCCAGTGCGTAGTCAGGGCCAGGCAGCTCGTTGGAGCCTTCGCCATTCGGCGCGGCATACGGATTGGCGTAATTGCCGACCGCTTCCACCGTCAGTTCCGTAATGCGCTGCTGGATTTCAGTGCCCTTGATCTTGAGAATCGAGCTTTCCGGCCCGGGTCCCTTGCCCTTGCTTTCCTGAGCCAGTGTCCGCAGCTCCGTGAACTCAAGCGTGGTGAGGTCAATTTCAAGGTCTGCGATCTTGCGCTTGAAGCTGTCTGTCTTGATCAGCGGCTCGCCGTCCACGGTTTCTGCGCCGGCGATGGTCTTGAGACGCTCAATGGCCTTCTTGGAACGGGCAACACCGGCAATCCCGGAGCGCTCGTTGCCGAGCAGGAACTTGGCGTAGGTCCAGCCCTTGTTCTCTTCGCCAATGCGGTTTTCGACCGGCACGCGCACGTCTTCGAGGAAGACCTCGTTCACTTCGTGGCCGCCATCAATGGTGATGATCGGGCGAACGGTGATGCCTGGCGTCTTCATGTCGATGAGAATGAACGAGATGCCTTCCTGCTGCTTTGCATCCGGGTCGGTCCGGCACAGGCAGAACATCCAGTCAGCGTGCTGCGCGAGCGTCGTCCAGGTCTTGGAGCCGTTGATGACGTATTCGTCGCCTTCACGAACGGCGCGGGTGCGCAGGCTGGCGAGGTCAGAGCCGGAACCGGGTTCTGAATAGCCCTGGCACCACCAGTCTTCACCGGACAGGATGCGCGGCAGGTACTTCGCCTTCTGCTCTTCGTTGCCGTAGTTGAAAATCACCGGGCCGACCATGGAGAGGCCGAAAGGCAGAAGTGGCGATGTTTCAGCGCGGGCATTTTCCTCACCCCAGATGTAACGCTGGGTGACGTTCCACGCGGTGCCGCCATATTCCTTCGGCCAGTGCGGCGCGACCCAGCCCTTCTTGTGGAGAATCTTGTGCCACGCAAGGATGTCTTCCTTGCTCATGTCCTGGCGCGACTTCTTTTCGCGCAGATATGCCGGATAGTTTTCCTTGATGAATTCGCGTACTTCGTCGCGAAACGCCAGGTCTTCCGGGCTGAATTCAATATCCATGATACTCCCTCCAGGGTGCATTAAGGCCGACCGTTTGCGTCAAAGCAGCGGCCGCACCCATCTATCAAAAAGTGAACACGCGTCACCGTTGCCGGGATATTAGCTCCGATCGTGCGTGTTTCAAGAAAACTGACTCCCCTGCGCCTGTGTGGCGCATTCACCACCATCTCGCTAGGGTCGCCTTGACGCGACGTTTTCTGTGATGCCAATTCATCACATAACTTACATTTCTGTCGGTAATAGCTTCTGATGACCCAAGACGCCACCCCATGAGCGGCCCTTTTCATACTGCTGACGACAGCTGGACGCTCAAGGCATGGTGGCAGGATCTGCATGCGGCCCTCTCCACACTGACCCGTCTGCCTCTGCCTCCACCCCCCGCCGCCGCTGCCCTAAGCCCGCGCGTGATACGGGCCTATCCCCTCGTCGGCGCGTTTGTAGGTCTTGCTGCCGGCGGCGTGTTCTTTGCGGCTCATGACGTCGGCCTGCCGCTTGTTGTCTGTACGGTGCTGAGCGTTGCGGCGCTCATTCTCGTCGGCGGGCATATGGATGATCACGGCCAGCGCGCCGCCGGCCCGCTTCTGGTCTCCACCATGATCAAGCTCGCCGCCATCTATGTGATCGGCAATGTGGCAACGCCCGATGGCGGGCCTCACATGGTTGTCGTCTCACTGGCCGCCGCCGGTGCCTTGTCACACGCGGCTGCCATTCTCTTTGAACCGACACCACCGGAAGACGAGGCGGAGACGGATCTCGTAGCCGCGCCAGGCATCGTTGACCCGAAGGTGGTGATTCTGCCGCCGGACGGTACGCAGATTTCTGAAGAAGACATGGACGAAGGCAACGGGCGCGAACTTGGCCCGGCCACGACAGCGATCATCATTGCACTGCTTGTTGCGCTTGTTGCGCTGGGCATCCTGCCCGGTGCTGCTGCTGTTGGCGGGGCGGCCATCGGTGCGTGGATCGCGCCGCGCGTTCTGGCACGGGAGATTGAGGCTGGGGTGCTGCCTTTGCCACTGGCATTGCAGCAATCAGGCGAGGTTTGGGCGCTTCTGGGGCTCGCCATTCTCATGAGCGTCTGACGTTGTGCCCAGCGGGTCCGGATCAAGGATGCGCCCCTCGGTCAGCGCTCCGAGCCAGTCGAGGCCCTGCCTGAGGCGGACGACTTCACCAATACAGATGATTGCAGGGGCCGCCATTGCCGCGTCCTCAGCATCTCGTGCAGCGGACCCCAGAGTCGTTTCCAGAACCCGCTGGTCAGGCGTCGAGGCATTGCTGACGATCGCAACGGGATCAGCCGCACTGCGACCCGCCTCCATGAAACGTTCGGCGATGGTGCCGAAATGTTTCATCGCCATATACAGCACAATGACCGGGGACCCTTTGCCGATGGCGTGCCAGTCCATGCCGTCAGGCACCTCCCCCGCAGCGCTGTGGCCGGTCACGAATGTCACCGCCTGGTTAGTCTCCCGATGGGTGACAGGGATACCGGCATAGGCCAGTCCACCTGTCCCGGCCGTGACCCCTGGAATGACGCGGAACGGGATTTTTGCCGCAACGAGCGCGAGAGCTTCCTCACCGCCGCGGCCAAACACGAACGGATCGCCGCCCTTGAGGCGCAGAACCCGCTTTCCTTCTCCCGCCAGCTCGATCAACCGGTCAGAAATGTCGCGCTGCTTGGGGCTTGGTTTGCCACCCCGCTTGCCGGCGAACACCAGTTCTGCCGTCGGCTTGGCCAGCGCCAGGATCCGCTCATCCACCAGCGCGTCGTAGACGACGGCATCGGCTTCCGCGAGACCGTGGACCGTGTGAAGTGTCAGCAGACCCGGGTCGCCCGGCCCTGCACCTGCGAGCCATACCCAGCCGGCCTCAAAGACAGGCAGGCCAAAGCGCTGCCGCATCTCGCCGGGCAAAACACCGGCGGCCGGTCGTAGCTGGGTGGGCTTTTCAGACATCACGGACTCCTAAACCCGTATTTTTGTGTGATTTACAATATATCACATAATCAGACAGATAATTAGCCTGTCGCCTGTACCCAAGCAAATTCGTAGTCTTTTGCCCATAAAAATGCCCAATCATACCGGCAATTGAGTCTGTGAACCGGACGGCAACCGCAGGAGCATCAGGATGTACCGCAATCACTGGACATGGATTGGTCTTGGCGGTCTGGCCATCAGTGGCGTTGTTCTCCTGCTCGTTCTGATGAATCCCGGCAGTCTCTCCGATGAAGATGATCAGATGCGTCTGGTCTATCTTGTTCTGCTCCTGACACTGGTCGGGTCATCGGTCGTCGTGGGGTGGCGCGAGCGCGCAGGCCTCGCCCTCAAGCAGGCCCTAGCCTGGATTGCTATCGGCATCGTGCTCGTCACCGCCTATTCCTTCCAGATCGAATTCAAGATGCTCGGCGCCAGACTCATGGGTGAGATCGTCCCTTCGAGCCCGATTGAGCAGACAAATGGCGAGGTCTCACTACGGGCAAGCCAGGACGGCCACTTTCATGTGCAGGCGCTCATCAATGGCACCAGTGTAAAGCTCCTCGTGGATACGGGAGCCAGCGATGTTGCCCTGTCGGCATCGGATGCAGCGAGGCTGGGCATTGACGCATCCACGCTGCGGTTTGACCGCCTGTACAATACTGCCAATGGCACCGTGCCCGGTGCCCGGGTTGTTCTGGACGAAGTTCGGGTCGGGTCCCTTACGGTTCGGAATGTCGATGCATCCATCACTAAGGGGGACGGCCTGTCCCAGTCACTTCTGGGCATGTCCTTCCTGCGGGAGCTCAGTGCGGTGCAATTTGACGGAGACCGCCTCGTTTTGCGTCAGTAGTCGGCCCAAAACGCATGTCCTTCCGCAATAAAAAGGTGGCATAAGGCGTGCTACCTCCTTTTCAGCACTCTCGCTGTCACCGTTACCAAGAGGCCCTCCCATGCTGCCGACCCCCCGCGCGGATATCTCTCCCAACACGCTCGACTATGAGAACGTGCCCCTCGTGGCGCCGCAGGGCTTCCGCGAATATGACGCGAGATGGCTGTTCGAGAAGGAAATCAACCTTCTTGGCGTCCAGGCCTTGGGGACGGGGCTAGGGACTCTCATTCATGAGCTTGGCGTCAAACCGGAAATCGCCGTCGGCCACGACTACAGGTCATATTCAACCAGCATCAAACAGGCTCTTATCACCGGACTGATGGCAGCAGGCGTCAAGGTGCATGACATCGGGCTCGCCCTGTCACCGGTTGCGTACTTCTCACAGTTTGCGCTGGATGTTCCGTGCGTCGCCATGGTCACCGCCAGCCACAACGAGAATGGCTGGACCGGTGTGAAGATGGGCGCAAACCGCCCGCTGACGTTCGGCCCGGACGAAATGAGCCGCCTTAAGGAAATCGTTCTGGGTGGCCATGGCAAGACCCGCGAGGGCGGCGGCTACACCTATGTCGATGACATGCGGGCCCGCTACATCGCTGACCTGACAGACCGGCCTAAACTCACCCGCAAACTCAAAGTCGTCGCTGCCTGCGGCAACGGCACGGCAGGCGCCTTCATGCCTGATGTTCTCAAAGCCACTGGTGCAGAGATCATCCCGCTTGATTGCGAGCTCGACCACACCTTCCCGCGTTACAATCCGAATCCGGAGGACATGGAAATGCTCCATGCCCTGCGGGATGCGGTGCTTGAACACAAGGCGGATGTCGGCCTCGCCTTTGACGGTGACGGGGATCGCTGTGGTGTCGTCGATAATACCGGCGACGAAATCTTTGCCGACAAGGTCGGCGTCATGCTCGCTCGTGACCTCGCCCGGCAGCATCCAAACGCCAAGTTTGTTGTGGACGTCAAGTCGACGGGCCTGTTCCTGACAGATCCGGTGCTTCAGGAACTGGGTGCCACGACCGACTACTGGAAAACCGGCCACTCCTACATCAAGCGGCGCAGCCATGAACTCGGCGCCCTCGTCGGCTTCGAGAAGTCCGGCCACTACTTCTTCAACACGCCCATCGGCCGCGGCTATGACGATGGCTGCGTGGCGGCCCTTGCGGTTCTCGACATGCTGGACCGCGCCCCGGACAAGAGCATGGCGGACCTGAAGAACGACCTTCCAAAGACGTGGGGGTCACCGACCATGTCTCCGCACTGCCCCGACGACCAGAAATATGGTGTCGTTGATAAAGTCATCGCCCACTACACCGCGAAGTTCGAAGCCGGTGAGAAACTGATGGACCAGACAATCCGTGATGTGGTCACCGTCAATGGCATCCGCCTGACACTGGAAGACGGAACATGGGGCCTTGTCCGCGCGTCATCCAACAAGCCCGGCCTGGTGGTGGTTGTCGAGAGCCCTACGTCGGAAGACAATATGCGCGCCATGTTTGAAGAGATCGACGGGGTGCTGTCACAGCACCCGGAAGTCGGCGAGTACGATCAGAAGCTTTAGCAATGACCCAAATTCCTGACGGATGGACGCCCATCCACTCCTTCGACTACGACACCTTCGAGAAATATGCCGGGCCGATCTACAAGCCACCACAACAGGTAGATGGTGAGCAGCGCTACGGCTTTCTTGTCGAGAAGCGCCACTGCAATCCCTATGGCATGTTGCATGGCGGCATGCTGTCGACGGTCGCGGATACACTTCTGGGGTCTGTCGTCTACCATGCCACCGGCGGCGTGCCGATTGCGACGATCTATCTGAATACGGAGTTCATTGCGGGAGCCCGCGAGGGAGACTGGGTGGAGGGCAAGGCGACGCTTCGCAAAAAAGGCCGCCGTGTCGTCTTTACTCAGGGAGATTTTTTCGTCGGCGACAAGCTCATTGCCACATCCGCAGGCGCGTGGGCGATCATCGGCGCCTAGCCTGCCAGCACGCCATACAGCATTCGAATTGCGACGAGAGCCAGAAAGGCTGCAAAGCCACGCTTGAGCGATTTCTGCGGCAGGCTGTGGGCGAGCCGAGCCCCCACAGGAGCCATCAGGATGGTTGCGGGCACGATGCAGGCAAATGCGATCAGGTTCACATAACCGATTGAGCCGGGTGGTGTGCCGACTTCGCCCCAGCCGCTGACGATAAATCCAAGTGTCGCAGGCACGGCTATGATCAGCCCGAGCCCGGCGCTTGTTGCAACCGCCTGGTGGATCGTCCGCCCGCACAGCGTCATCACCGTATTGCCGAATGTGCCACCGCCAATGCCCATGAGCGTGGACAGAAAGCCGATGACCGCGCCAATGGCGTCCCGGCCCGGCCGCCCGGGCATATCGTCGGCGAGCCGCCAGCTTGATTTCGCAAAGGCCATGTTGGCGGCAACCAGCAGTGCGATGGCACCAAAAATCAGCGTTAGCGCCGTGCCGTCTATCATTTCCGCCACCGCAGTCCCGGTCACAACGCCGGCAACCACGGGCAGTATCCAGGCCTTAAGAAGCGGCACATCCACAACGCCCGATTTGAGGTGGCTGCGGAGTGACCTGACGGACGTGACAATGATCGTCGCCAGGGATGTGCCCACTGCCACATGCATCTTGACGTCATCTGGAATTTCGAACGCCGTGAAGACGTAGAACAGCACCGGCACAATGACGATGCCACCGCCGACACCAAAGAGTCCGGCCACAAGCCCGGCCAGCAGCCCTGCGCCGGCAAGAGCAGCCACAAAGATAAGAAGAACGGAGAAGTCGATTCCTGCAAAATCCATGGGGCGCTATCTACACCGCACCGGCTGCATACGCACGTTCTTTTCCTGACACTGCATTGCTCTCGTCAGCATCCGGAACAAGACGGGCCGCGGCCTTGATGACCTCAATGCCGGCTCCATCCCTGTGCATGTTCTCAGACAGATAGCGCCTGAAGGCGCGCGCGCCCGGCGCCCCATGGAAGAGCCCGATGATGTGCCGGGCCATGGCGTTGAGCCGCCACCCATCAGCCAGCTGCTGTTCCATGTAAGGTAGAAACCGCTCCAGAACCTCATGGCGACTGGGTACCGGCGTCGTCTCCCCGAACAGACGTGTGTCCACCTCGGCCAGCACATAGGGGTCGTTGTAGGCTGACCGCCCCATCATGACGCCGTCCATGTGCCGAAGATGTGCCTCTGTTTCGTCCAGGCTTTGAATGCCGCCATTGATGCTGACCGGCCAGTCCGGATGGGCTGCTTTCAGTGCGTAGACGAGTGGATAGTCCAGAGGTGGAACGTCCCGGTTCTGTTTTGGCGACAGGCCGTCCAGCCATGCCATGCGCGCATGAACAATCAGCGCGTCAGCACCGGCGTCCCGCATGATCTGCGCAAAGGCCGGCAAGATCTCCGCAGGAACCTGGTCATCCACACCGATGCGGCATTTGACCGTCACTGGAATTGAGATGGCCGACTTCATTGCTGCCACACAGTCGGCAACAAGATCGGGCTCGCGCATCAGGCAGGCACCAAAGCTCCCGGACTGCACGCGGTCGGACGGGCATCCCACATTGAGGTTGATTTCGTCGTACCCGAAGTCACGCCCGATGCGCGCTGCTTCCGCCAGTTCTTCAGGATTGGAACCGCCCAGCTGAAGCGCGACGGTGTGTTCGACATCCGAGAACCCGAGCAGCCGGTCGCGGTCTCCATGGATGACCGCCGGGGCCGTGACCATTTCCGTGTACAGCCGCGCATGACGCGTCAGACATCGGTGGAAGACGCGGCAGTGCCGGTCCGTCCACTCCATCATCGGCGCGACGCTAAATCGGTGGTCCTGCGGCTTCATGTGTCCCGGTTTCCATCTGGCCAGACTGCCTGCGACAGACGGCGTCTCTCGCCTTCATACCCCCAGACGGGACAGGTGACAAAACCTGAATGCGCGCAAACGGTTAACCGCCTTCGGACTTGTACGAGAGCCGGAAACCATCTGCGCGCATTCAGTTTGATGGCGCTAGAGCAGGTCTCCGCCTGCGGCAGCGGCTGTCGTGCCGTCCTTCTTGAAGGCACGGATCACGTTCTTGCCGGTGATCCATTTGTGCACTTCGTCGGGGCCGTCGACCAGGCGCTGGGAGCGGATATCCGTGTACCAACCGGCCAGCGGCGTATCCATGCTGTAGCCCAGGGCGCCATGGAGCTGGATCGCCGTGTCCACGACCTTGTGCACCATGTTGGCAAGGAACACCTTGGCGATACCGTTTTCCTGGCGGATATCGAGACCGTTCTCCGCCTTGTAGGCGATGTGCATCAGCATCAGGCGGGCGATGTAAAGCTGGCTTGCGCATTCCGCGAGCATGAACTGAACACCCTGACGGTCTTCCAGTCCCTTGCCGAATGTTGACCGGCTGGTCACGTGCTGCGTTGCCAGATCAAGCGCGCGCTGCGCCATCGCGACGTTGTGCATGCCGTGGCGCAGACGGCCATAGGCAAGCCGGTGCTGGCCCATGGCAAAGCCCTGCCCTTCGCCACCCAGAAGATTGTCTTCCGAGACCACCAGATCTTTGATTTCGATTTCGCAATGAGCCGCCCCCATCTGTTCCGCCACTTCGCCATGATGCGCCATGGTCGGGATGTTGCGGATGATCTTGTAACCGGGGTTCGGCAGCTCAACGATGAAGGTTGAGAACTGCTGATGGCGTGGCGCTTCCGGGTTCGTCTTCGCCATCACCACCGCAATGTCAGCAACATTGGCGGAACTGGAGAACCACTTCTCGCCGTTCAGCACATAGTTTCCGTTGCCGTCCTTGACGGCGGTGGTCTGCATGCCGGTAGCATCGGCCCCTGCCGCTTTTTCGGTCATGGAGTAACAAACACGCTTGTCACCATCGAGGAACGGCTTGAGATATTTTTCCTTCTGATGCTCGGTGCCGTGCGCCAGCAGCGTCAGCATGGTTGCATCGTCGGGGCCCTGCGAGTTCATGGATAGCGCACCAAGATGGCTCTGGCCGAGTTCCATTTGCACCAGCGCATTGGCAAGGGGGCCAAGGCCCATGCCGCCGAATTCCTTTGGCATGAATGGCAGCCACAACCCCTGGGGACGCGCCTTTTTGCGCAGGTCTGCCAGCACAGTCTTGTAGTCCTCACCGTCAGCCAGGCGTTTTTCAGCTGGAATGCATTCTTCCTGCACCCATTTGCGCACCCGCGCCCGGACTTCTTTTGCGTCATCCGGAATCACAAAATCGATAGCCATGTGTTTCGTCCCTGTATTGGTTTGCGTTGAATATCTTTCGGCACCACTACAGCACAAACAGGCGGTGCACGTCGCGGGCTAGAATCCGCCGGCTGCATGCCCATATCCAAGCCATGCCGTTCCGCCCTAGACTTTGACGCATTGCCCGCACCACCTGCGCAGGACAGACGACATGGCCCAGCCGCCTGAGACGCCGCATCAGGAAATCATTCCCCCGGACACGCTGACCGGCGAGGAGCGCGAAATCGCTGAACGGGTCAACAAGCTGGCCACGCTGCTGGATGCCCAGTTCGGCCTGCCGGGGACACAGGTCCGTCTTGGCATAGACGGTCTACTTGGCATCATCCCCGGCATTGGCGATGCCATCGGACTGCTTCTGGCCGGCTACATCTTTTCAGAAGCCACAAGAGCCAAGGTCCGCAAACGCACGCTGGTAGCGATGGGCATCAACACGCTGCTGGATACCGCCATCGGTGCGGTGCCGGTGCTCGGTGACATCTTTGATATCGCCTTCAAGTCCAATATTCGCAATGCGCGGCTGATCCTGAAGGACCTCGAGAAACGCGGCACGCATCTGGATGATGGACGTTAGACCGCAGCTGTCTTCACCAGCTTTTGCATGTCCGGTGTCAGGCGCTTGATTTCCTGTTCAAACCGGTCACGCGTTTCGCCCTGTGCGAGCCCCAGAAGCAAGCAACTCCACGTGTGCAGGGCCTGCGTCTCAAACCCCTTGTGGTCGAGTGAGCCACGGGCCCATCGGTGACCCGCATTGGCATAGGCATCAAGAATGAGATGTGCGAGCACCCGTACCGGTACAAGATCGCTCAACTGTCCGTTCTCGACGGCCCGCGTAATGGCGCGCTCCTGCAAGCCTCTGGCCTGATTGGCCAGCATGGTTGTTCCCTTGTCCGACGTTGAATAGGTAAGCGCCATCAGGGGGCGCATGACATCCTGTGAGGCGCGGAAGCGGGCGATGGACACGGTGATGATCGCCCGTGACTGGTCGATGCCGTCATCAAGCTGCAATGCCTCAAGATCCGCGGCGAGTTCATCCATCTCCTGCGACATCAGCTGCAGCAGCACATCTGACTTGCCGCCCCCAAACTGATTGTACAGCGTGCGGACCGCCAGGCCCGCCTCTTCCGCAATCGTGCGGATCTGCAGGCCATTCACCCCGTCACGGCGCAGAATATGGCGCGCCGCATCCAGCGCACGCTGGACACGTTCCTGTTTGGCAGTCTCACGGACACTCATGGGCTGATCTATACAGAAAAAATATTGCAACATGTTGCAATTTTATGCATCCTTGCTCTCCAAGGCCAACAAACATGAGGGAGCTGTCCCATGGAGCGTGCTGAGCAGGTTCGGGTTTTGAAACGTCTGATGGATCACATTGATGCGGGTACCAATGTCGACGCCGGAGGCATTCGCCATAACCCTGCCGAGGTCTACACGGCCCCTGAGATTGCTGAACGAGAGTGGGAGACATTCTTTCGCACGCACCCGCAAATCATTGGCATGAGCGGTGATCTGCCGGAGGCCGGCAGCTTCGCGACCCACAATGATTTCGGCGTGCCGCTTCTCGCGACTCGGGACCAGAACGGAACCTTCCGTGCCTTTGCCAATGTCTGCCGCCACCGCGGGGCAATCGTCGAAGAAGCCCCGCGCGGCAAGAAAGCCCTCTTCTCCTGCCCCTTTCATGCCTGGACCTACAGTTCCGACGGGAAACTTGTTGCCGTTCCCAAGGAAGAGCATTTCGGTGTTATCGACAAAGACTGTCATGGCCTTGTGGAACTGCCGGCAAAGGAGCATTGCGGCTTGCTATGGGTCCACCCGCAGGCAGACGGCCGGCTCGACCCGGACAATCTGATGGGCGGACTGACACCGGAGTTCACGGCATGGGACTTTGGACATCTGGTGCATATCGGTGACGACACTTACGAGACGCCGATGAACTGGAAGCTGGCCATCGACACGTTCGGCGAGACCTACCACTTCGGTGCCCTGCACAAGAACTCCCTGTTCCCCTTCTTCCACGGCAATGTGCAGGGATATGACACCTACGGACGCAACCACCGCATGGCCTTGTGCACGCGGGGCATCGATGACCTGCGCAACCAGCCGGAGGAAAGCTGGCACATCAATGACGGTGCCTTTCCGGTCTACTACATGTTTCCCAATGTGCAGGTGAATGTGGGCCAGGCGACGGTGATCCTGGTGCGGGTCTACCCGCATGGGGCGGATCCGCATCGGTCCCTGTCGCGCATCTCGTTTTATGCGCGACCAGAGGCGTTGGAGAGCGGCGACAACACGATTGCCGAACTCGCGACCCGCTTTGCCGAGATCATCCGCGATGAAGACTATGTTGCCGCGGCCTCGTCCCATCGTGGTCTGCGGTCCGGTTTCCTGAAGGAAATGGTCTTCGGCCGCAACGAGCCCGCCCTGCACCACTATCACAACACCTACCGGTCGGCGCTGGGCATGGAGCCGCTGCCCCTCGAAGAGGCATGATAGCTCTGCAGTCTCCGCCCTCGCGCCGTCGGCCAGCTTCGCCTATGGTTGGTGCCCCTGCCAGTTTGAGAGTGGATACCTCCCGTGACAGAAGCTGCCCCCCAAGTCGTCGGCTTTGCCGTTCTGACCATTTCCGACACCCGCGACGAAAGCACGGATACGTCCGGTGCCTATCTGATTGAGGAAATCGGCACCGCCGGGCACAAGGTTGTCGACCGGGCAATCGTAAAAGATGAGCGGGATGCCATTGCCGGCAAGCTCCAGCAATGGATCGACGACCCTGCAATCAACGCCGTCATTTCAACCGGCGGTACAGGCCTGACAGGACGCGACATCACGCCGGAAGTCTTCCACACCTTCTATGACAAGGAGATCGAAGGCTTTTCGGTTGTGTTCCATATGGTGAGTTACGAGAGCGTCGGCGTCTCCACGTTGCAGTCACGCGCCACCGCGGGCATTGCCGGCGAGACGTTCCTGTTCGCCCTGCCGGGCTCAAGCGGTGCGGTACGTGACGGCTGGGAGAAAGTTCTCAAGGCTGAGTTCGATCACACCCACAAGCCATGTAACCTGATCGAGATGATTCCACGGCTGGGCGAGAAGTAAGATTTCCATCCTTCGCATGATTACCGTTGAGCAGGCCCGCGAACAGATCGCGGCCGCGCTTACCCCGCTGAGCAGTGAGACGGTCTCCGCCGCACGGGCCTTCGGACGCACCCTTGCTGCAGACATTGTGGCGGACCGGAACCAGCCACCCAGCGCCGTCTCCGCCATGGATGGCTATGCCGTCCGGTCGCAGGACCTGACCAATGATGGTGCCTTTTCCCTTTTGGGAGAGTCGCGCGCCGGAACGGGTCTCGACACACCCATCCAACCGTCACAGGCGGTCCGCGTATCGACAGGTGCCCGCATTCCCGATGGCGCTGATCAGGTTGTCATTCAGGAAAATGTAGAGCTGGAAGCTGACACGCTACGCACCAGCGATCCTGCAAATCCGGGACGGCACATACGTCCCGCGGGGTCAGACTATGAAGCAGGTCAGCGCCTGCTTGGGGCAGGCACAATCCTGAGTCCTGCCAAAGTCTCACTTGCAGCCGCCGCCGGCATAGGCGACATCCCGGTGATGCGCCGCCCGAAAGTTGCCATTCTGGCAACCGGTGATGAACTGGTGCACGCCGGAGAAACACCGAACGAAGACCAGATCTTCAATTCCGGAACACCCGGCCTGTCCGCGCTGGTTTTCTCCGTAGGCGGACAACCCCTCTCGCTCGGCATTGCCCGTGATGACCCGGAAGACGTCCGCGAGGCCCTTGCATCTGCCGAAGGCGCTGATCTGCTGGTCACAATCGGTGGCGCATCGGTGGGAGACCATGACCATCTTCGGCGCGTCTTCACGGAGGAAGGCGGCAAGCTGGTGTTTGAAAAAGTGCGGGTGAAACCAGGCAAACCCGCCTGGTTTGGCAAGCTCGACGATCTGCCTGTGCTGGGTCTGCCGGGCAACCCGGTCTCCGCCATGGTCACGGCACGGCTCTTTCTAGTGCCTGCGCTACGCACCCTGCTGGCGCAACCGGCAGCTCTTGCCCTAGGTTTTGAAACCGCCGTTCTGTCGGCCCCGCTGGCTCGGAATGGCGACAGGGAAACCTATCTGCGTGGCATTCGCGATGGGGCAACCGGCCCTGTCCGCGCAATGGACAAGCAGGATTCTTCCCACCTCGCAGCGCTGTCAGAGGCAAATGTGCTGATCCGCCGCCTGCCGGATGCACCGGCTGCAGATGCGGGCGCAACGGTGGAAGTGCTGCCCCTCTGACCTGACATCTAAGAATACGGCCAAAGAAAAACGGCCCGAAGAAAAATCTTCGGGCCGCTTCATGATGTCAGACTGCCTGTGCGTTACTTACCACTTGGTAGCTCATTGAACGCGGCTTCCTTGTCCACACGAACATCCTGCGGCAGGCCAAGCACGCGCTCGGCTACGATGTTGCGCAGAATTTCGTCCGTGCCACCGGCGATGCGGTAACCCGCTGCACCGAACCACTGGGCCTGGAACCCGCCATTGAGCGGCGCGATCTTGCGGTCGGTGATGATGCCGCCCATGTCTTCAAGGTCCATGGCAAAGGATGCCAGATCCTGCATCTTCGGCGCAGACACGATCTTGCCGATGGAAGCCTCAGGACCAGGTGCCGTTCCCTTTGACAGAGCCGTGATGGTGCGGAAGCGGTTGAGCTTGAGGCCCTGGCTCTCCACGTACCAGTCAGCAATCTTCTCGCGGACCGAGGCCTGAGCAATAGCCGTGCCTTCTTCGAGTTCTGTCGAGCGCGCCAGCGCAAGCAGTTCACCAAAGTCACCGGCGCCAGCCCCGCCGCCGACGGCGAGACGCTCGTTCATGAGCGTGGTAATCGCGGACTTCCAGCCTTGACCCACTTCGCCAAGACGCTGGCTGTCCTTCACACGCACATCCGTGAAGAAGACTTCATTGAAGCCCGAGTCACCGGACATTTGCTTGATCGGGCGGACTTCCACGCCCGGAGACTTCATGTCGAGCCAGAACATGGTCAAACCCTTGTGCTTGGGCACATTGGGGTCTGTCCGCGTGACGATGATGCCGAAGTCAGAGAACTGGGCACCGGAGGTCCAGACCTTCTGGCCGTTGATCACCCACTCGTCGCCATCTTTTTCAGCCTTGGTGCGGATGCCCGCCACGTCAGAACCGGCCGCCGGCTCCGAAAACAACTGACACCAGATTTCTTCACCACGCAGCGCAGGACCAACAAAGCGCTTGCAGGTATCCGGGTCCGCGTAGGTCATGACGGTCGGCACGCACATGCCAAGGCCAATTTCGAATACACCACCAGGAACGGAGAACTTTGCTTCTTCCTGTGAGTAGATCACCGACTCGATAGGCGTGCCGCCACGGCCGCCCCATTCCTTGGGCCATGTGATCTGCGCGTATCCCGCTGCGGCCTTCTTGGCCTGCCACTCCTTGGCCCGCTTGACGAGCTCGTCGTCGGACATGTTGCTGCGGTTGCGGGAGTTTTCGCCGGATGCTGATTTAAGCCGGGCATTCTCCGAGAGCCAGTCGTAGCACTCTTTGCGGAAAGCGGCTTCTTGTGGGGTATCGTCGAAATCCATGATGGACCTCCTGTAAATCGAAATTCCTGAATGACGGTGCTGGGCGGCCCCGGGGCTACGCCGCGTTACGCTGTTCCAGCTGCCGCACGATGCGTTCCTTCCACCCGGCTGCTGAACCAAGAGCCAGCGCCAGCAGTTTTGAGCGGCGATAGTAGAACTGGGTGTTGGCTTCCCATGTGTAGCCAATGCCGCCATGGGTCTGGATGTTCTCCTGAGCCGCAAACCGGAATGCTTCCGTTGCCGCCACGCGCGCGCCTGCAGCCGCCAGGGGCAGTTCAGGTGAGTTCGTGGAGAGCGCCCACGCGCCGTAGTAGCAATGGCCGCGGGCCAGTTCGAGCTTCACATACATGTCCGCCAGCTTGTGCTTGATGGCCTGATAGGAGCCGATCTGGCGGCCAAAGGCATAGCGGTCGAGCGCATATTCCTTTGCCATCTCAAGGGCCGCCTGCGTTCCGCCAAGCTGCTCAAACGCAAACAGCACAGCTGCGCAGTTGAAGATGTCCTGCGTCGCTGACCAGCCTTCACCTTCCTTGCCCAGAAGGTCCGCAGCAGCGCCGTCAAAAGTGATCGTTGCATGGCTGCGGGTCGGATCAATTGTGGAGACCGCTTCGCGCGAGACGCCGGCACCTGACAGATCAACAAGAGCGAGTGACAGATCGTTTTCGCTGGTGCCTGAACCCGTCTTCACAACAACAACTGCAAAGTCAGCCACATCACCATCGGCAACCGGCAGCTTCGTGCCTGACAGCTTGCCGCCGGACAGCGTGGTTGAAATCGTCCGTGCGGTCGGCGCCTGAACACCTTCGGCAAAGGCAAAGCAGCCGATGGCTTCACCGGACGCAACCTTTGGAAGCCAGGCCTGCTTCTGCTCTTCGGAGCCAAAGCGGTTGATCGCTTCTGATGCCAGATAGACTGACGAAGACAGAGGCACAGGCGCGCAGGCGCGGCCCAGTTCTTCTGCGATCACGCACAGTTCGAGATATCCAAGGCCGAGCCCGCCATATGCTTCGGGAATGGTGGTGCCCAGGAAGCCCATCTCCGCCAGGCCCGTCCACAGGGCCTTATCGTATGGCTCATCGCTTTCGAGGATCTTTCGCACATCCTCAGGCTTGCATTTATCCGCCAGAAATTTCGCCGCCTGGTCTTTCAGGAGCTTCTGGTCATCGGAAAAATCAAAATTCATGATCTGGTTCCTCAACCCTGCTGTTATGTCTTGGCGCGCTGGATCAGTCCGTAAAATGCGGATTGGCGCGTCTGCCTTGTTTGAACTCGTGTTAGCGCCGCAGCCGTTCCGGCAGGGCGCTAGTCCTTGATTTCTGGGACAAAAACTAGCCCGCTGCAAGGCCGGGAAAAGCCCAAATTGCTGTTTGATTGTGGGGGTATGGGTTTGACGTAGCGTCAGCCTGTCATGCTGCGATGCACGCAAATCCTGGCGCAAGGCCGCAGCTGGCTTTACGCGTCGTTTTGCGCTGCATCCAGCGCCATCAGGTTGGTCTTGATACGCAGAAGTGTCCGGGTCGTTCGCAGTACTTCAGCGGTGGAAATACCTTCCAGAGCCGGACCAAAAATGTCATCGCCCAACGCCGTCATCTCTGCGGCAACAGAGGCGAATTTCGGTGTGAGATAGACCCGCTTCACCCTGCGATCTGCGGCATCTGCCTGGCGCCTCACAAAGCCGGCTTCTTCCAGACGGTCGACCAGCTTGCCAACCGGTGCACGTTCCATGTCCAGGCTGTCGGCGATGGCTGTCTGTGTTGCCCCGTCCGTCCGTCGCAGCACCGCCAGTACGCGGCCTTGTGCCTGGGTGAGACCGATCTCGCGCATGCGCCGGTCAAACAGCCTGCCGATGAGGCCGCGCACATCATGCACCGCCCAAGCGAACTCCCCTTCAAGAGAGAGCTCGTCCGATTCCGTATCCATCTCCAAGTCTTGAGGCGCAGCCTTTGACATCAACAATCCTGAATTCCGGTACCCCGCAAACACAATTGGAGCGGGACTTCTTATATTGTATCCATGGATATAATATGCGTGAATACAAAATCATAGTCCGGTCGGGATTCCGACACTTTTTTATGGCGGGACAACACGATGACCGTTTCCAGAGCGTCCCTTCTGGGTATTGCAGCATTCTCGTTCGCGCTGTCGGCCTGTGGTGACGGCAGTAACAATGCCACGATGCAGGCACCGACACCCGAGCCAGTCCTCATGGCATCATCCATTGTCGAGCAGGTCAGCATCGAACAGCCGATCGTTGGCACGGGAACAATAGCGCCCTTGCAGAGCACGGATCTTGGTCCACGCGTTGACGGCATCATTGAGGAAATCTTTGTGCGTGTCGGGCAGCGGGTTGCGAAGGATGACCCGCTCTTTCGTACGCGCGACACTGAACTGAAGCTCAAGGTCACCGAGCTTGAAAACGAGCTCAAGCTGGCATCCGCCACCGCGAAAGAAGCCAGCCGCGACTACAACCGCATCACCAAACTGAACAAGCGCGGCAACGCATCAGCCGGAGCACTCGACAAATCACGGGCTGCACACGAGTCCGCCCAGGCGCGCCTTGGCATTGCCGAGGCAAAACTGGGTCAGATCAAACAATCCCTTGACGACGCGCTCGTGACCGCTCCCTTTGACGGCGTCATCACCGCGCGCAACGTGCATGAGGGTACGTTCATGGCCACCCGCATGGGGGGCGGCGGCATGATGGGCGGACCATCCGGCGTCGTCCAGATCATGGAAATCCATATCGTCGCCGCCATTGTGGACGTGCCGGAAGTGCATCTGTCGAAGTTTGGCGTCGGCACGCGCGCCAAGGTCATCATCGACGGCCTCAACGATGAGTTCGAAAGCGAAGTTCATCGCATCAACGATTACATCGACCCGGTAAAGCGCACCATTGAAGTGCGTATCGGCATTGCTAACGATGACTACAGGATCAAACCCGGTTCATTTGCCCGGGCCCTCATTTACCCTCCCGCCCGCGAAGTGCTGACCCTGCCGCGGGGCGCGGTTCTGGGGTTTGAAGACCAGCGCTATGTCTTTGTTGAAACAGACGGCGTCGCCAAGCGGCGCCCGGTCCGGACTGCGCAGCTTGATGCAGAACGGGTCATCGTCCTTGATGGCCTCGCGCAAGGCGAAGAAGTGCTGTCCGGCCCGGGGCTGAGGACCCTTGTTGAGGATGACCCGGTTGTTCTTCAGGGCAAGAGCGACCCGGTGGCCGCCGTCTCATCAGACGAACCGGTCTAGGCGAGGTAGCAGGATGTGGATTTCTGACGTTTCCATTCGCCGTCCGGTCTTCGCCGTCATGCTTGTCGGCGCCTTTGTGGTGCTGGGCTGGATTTCGCTGGGACGGATCGGTGTCGATCTGTTCCCGCGTGTCGAGTTTCCCTATGTCTCTGTCACCACCCTGCTGGAAGGTGCGGCACCGGAAACCATCGAGACGGAAGTCACGGACTCCGTTGAAGAACAAGTCAATACGATTTCCGGCATTGAGAGCCTGCGCTCTATCAGCTCGGAAGGTCACAGCGCCGTCAATATCGAGTTTGGCCTCGATGAAAATGTCGACGTCAAAGCACAGGATGTACGCGACAAGGTTTCGCTGGCTGTCGGCGACCTTCCCGGCGACGCCGAGCAACCCATCGTTCAGAAAGTGGACCCCGACGCGCAGCCGATCATGTCAATCATGATTTCAGGTGATATGCCGGTGCGGGAAATCACCCGCTACGCGGACCGGGTCGTCAAGGAGCAGCTGCAGCGCGTTCCCGGTGTTGGCTCGATCCGCCTTGTGGGCGGGCGTGACCGCGAGGTCCGCATCTGGCTGGATGCCGTTCGCCTTCGGGCCTATGGCGTTACCGCACAGGACGTCATCAACGCAGTCCGCCGCGAGCATGCGGAAATTCCGGGAGGCCGGCTCGACACCGTCGGTCTGCGCTCCGAGTTTTCCGTCAAGACAAAGGGCGAAGTTCAGAACATCAGGGAGTTTGGCGACATCGTCGTCGCCTTCCGTGAAACCGGACCGACACGTGTGCGTGATGTAGCGCGCGTCGAAGACGGCATGGAGGACCTGCGCTCCTATGCCGAGCTCGACGGACAGCCCGGGGTGAGCCTTGAGGTGCGGCGGCAGTCCGGGCGCAACACCGTGGAAGTCGCCCAGGCGATCCGCGCCGAGCTGGACGAGATAAAGAAGACCGCTCCCGAAGGCGTGCGCATTCTGGCGGCGCAGGATACATCGAAGTTCATTGAGGACTCTGTGAATGATGTATTCGGCGACATCACGCTGGGTGTCATCCTTGTGGTTCTGGTCACGCTTGCCTTCCTTCTGTCCGTACGCGCCACCGCCATCGTCGCGATTGCCATGCCAACGGCACTGATATCGACATTCTTCGCCTTCTACGTGATGGGCTTCACGCTCAACATGATGACCCTTATGGCGCTGTCCGTTGCCGTGGGCCTGCTGGTGGACGATGCCATCGTTATCCTCGAAAGCATCCACCGCCAGTTGGAAGAGGGCCACCCACCGATGCAGGCGGCATCGCTTGGCGTGAAGAAGGTCGGCCTTGCGGTCCTGTCCGGGTCCTTGTCGATTGCTGCCGTGTTCGTGCCCATTGCCTTCATGGACGGCATCGTCGGACGGTTCTTCTTCCAGTACGGTTTGGCCATCGTCTTCTCGGTCGGTGTTTCACTGATGTGCTCGTTGACGCTCACGCCCATGCTGTGCGCCCGTTTTCTCGAGCGAAGCGACGAAGGAAATCTCGGCCGCATCGGAAAATTCTTTGACGATGCCTATGTGCGGCTTGAAAAAGCCTATGGACGCCTTCTCGACCTTGCATTGGCGCATCGCTGGGTCGTTGTTCTGCTTGCCGGCGCGACGATGATGCTGGGCGTATTTGTAGCCGGGCTTGTGCCGTCCGCCTTTGACACAAGGGCCGACCGGTCAGAATTCCTGGGCCAGCTTGAATTGCCCTTCGGTGCCGGCGTTGAACAGACGCGGGAAGTCGCCAGCCGGGCCGCTGCTGCCGTCCGCCGGGTGGACGAGATCAAGTCTGTGTTCTTCACAGTCGGCGGCGACAGCCGCGAGCGGGTCAACCAGGCGTCATTCTATATTGCCCTCACAGCCAAGGCAGATCGCGACGTCGGCTTCATCCCGATCATGGACGCTGCCCGCGCCGCCATGCAGAAGGCCGCGCCGGAAGCCACGCACATCTCCCTGACCGACGTGCCCTGGATATCCGGCGGCGGGTTCACGAACTTCGAGCTCGAATACTCCATGTCCGGACCTGACCTTGAGGTCCTGCGCCAGCGCACCGACCTCATTTCCGCACGCATGCGCGAGGCTGGTATTTTCCGCGACATCAAAACCTCGTTCGAAGAAGGCAAACCGGAAGTGCAGGTTGTGGTTGACCGCGTCCGTGCAGCGGACCTTTCCGTACCGGTCCGGTCCCTTGCGGATACGGTCCGCGCGCTGGTTGGCGGTGTGGATGTGGCAACGTTCGAGGAATACGGACAGCGCTATGATGTGCGTGTGCGTCTGGAGGAAGACCAGCGTCATGAACTGCATCAGCTTGAACTCATTCAGGTGCGGGCGTCGGATCAGGAACTGATCGACCTGGCCAATCTGGCCGCCTTCAATGTGGAAGCAGGACCTGCGCAGATTGACCGGTCAAACCGGTCGCGCAAGATTTCAATCTTTGCCAACACAGGCCCGGGCGTTGCCATGGGTGATGCAACGGCAGAGTTCGAGCGCATCATTGCGTCCGCTCAGGTTCCCGACAGTTATGCGGTGACAGCTGAAGGCCGTGCCAAGCGCATGAAGGAAACCGGGGAAGCTATTGCCTTTGCCTTCATGCTGGCGCTGGTCGCCCTCTACATGATCCTGGCAAGCCAGTTCAACAGCTTCACCCAGCCGATGATCATCATGCTGACGGCTCCCCTCTCCTTTGTCGGCGCTTTCATCGCGATCTGGTTTGCGGGCGAAACAATGACGATGTTTGCCCAGATCGGTCTGCTGGCGCTGATGGGGCTGGTCATGAAGAACGGCATTCTACTCATCGACTATGCCAATCAGGCGCACGAGAGCGGCAAGTCCGCCCGCGACGCCATGCGGGAAGCCGGTCCGGTCCGGCTACGTCCGGTTCTGATGACCGCGCTCTCCACGATTTGCGGAATGATCCCGGTCGCCATGTCCGTCAGTCAGGGTGCGGAGTTTAGAAACGGTATGGGATTCCTGGTCATTGGCGGCCTTACGTCGTCAACAGCGTTGACGCTGGTGGTGGTCCCAGTGGCCTACACCCTGATGGCAGACGCGCGGCGCGGCGTTGACACCGCCGTCACATGGGTCACGACCACGGTCAGCTCCATGAAGAAATCCGCCTGATTTCAGCCATTCCGGCCCCACCAACCTCTTCAATTGCCCCGGCATGCTTAAGCCAGTCTTAACTGGCCCTGTGACACTGTTTCATCGTCGAATATCGGTATTACCTGACGCGGAGCAGAACCATGGCAAAAGCGCAGTTCCACAAGAACCAGCGCGTCTATGTCAAACCCGTCGGCACATGGGCTCAGATCGAGCATGTGTTGCCGCAATGGGCAAAAGACGTGGAAGAGCCACTGCGTATCTTCTATGACGTGGGCCTGGGCCGCGAGTTCGGAGCCGAAGAGCTGGCAAGTGAAGCCACCTCGGAACAGGTTTCCGGCTATGACGGTGAAAACTGGCGCGTCATGCGCGGCAAGAACAAGTGGCAGCAGCCTGACGAGTGCAGTCATCACCCGCATCCCGGCACCTATCCGATTGTTGTGACCGGTGAGAACGACTGGGGTGGCTGGCGTGTACCGGGGTCGGAATATGACCTCTATCCCGAGCGCATCGAGTTTCAGGCGCGGCTCATTTCCGGCAGCATTCGCCTCTATCGCCTGACGCGGGAACTTGTCGGCTATGCGGAAGACCAGCCGGAAAACATCTCCAACGAGCTCATGAGCCTTATTCAGGATGCCAAGCAGACGTTGAAGGCCGTTGAGCAGGATCCGGAAGCTCAATCCGATCAGGCTTAAGGCTGGCTGAGGCGGTCCGGCACCTGCTATCTTATGCGCTTGTGCCTATAGTGGTCGGCGCTGACCATTCATGATTTCTATTTTTTCCGTGGAAAACCGTTGAACGCCATGACAGAGGGCTCCTCGCCCGCAACGCCGCCCGCTCCTTCAGCCATTCACCTTGAAGACTACACGGCCCCGCCCTGGCTGATTGACACCGTGTCCCTGGATGTGAAGCTCGCACCCACCGCGACGCGAGTGACTGCCACCACAACACTTCGCCCCAACGCAGACCTGCCTGCCTCAAGTGACATCGTTCTCGATGGGGAACGCATGAAGCTTGTCTCCGTTTCGCTGGATGGTGTGACGCTCGGCAGTGACGCCTATGACCTGACGGACAGCTCACTGACCCTCAAGGGCGTTTCCAGCAAGCCGCATGTGCTGACTGTTGAAACCGAGTGTGATCCTGAGGCCAACACATCGCTTACGGGTCTCTACCGTTCAAACAATGTCTACTGCACGCAGTGTGAGGCGGAGGGTTTCCGCCGTATTACCTACTTTCTAGACCGGCCTGATGTGCTGGCGGTCTACACAGTTCGCCTGGAAGCGGACAAAGCCACGTGCCCGATCCTGCTGGCAAACGGCAATCCTGTTGCTGCCGGCGACCTGCCGGGTGACCGTCACTTTGCTGAATGGCATGACCCGCACCCAAAGCCGGCCTATCTCTTCGCAATGGTTGCCGGCGGCCTTGACTGCGTTACCGACACGTTCAAGACCATGTCGGGGCGTGACGTAACCCTGGGCATCTATGTGGAACATGGCAAAGCGGACCGAACGGCCTATGCCATGGACTCGCTCAAGCGCTCCATGGCGTGGGACGAGCAGGAGTTCGGCCGTGAGTATGACCTTGATGTTTTCAACATCGTTGCCGTCTCGGACTTCAACATGGGTGCGATGGAAAACAAGGGGCTCAATGTCTTCAACGACAAGTACATTCTTGTCCGCCCCGACACTGCGACTGATGCCGACTTTGCAAATGTCGAAGCCATCATCGCTCATGAGTATTTCCACAACTGGAGTGGAAACCGGGTCACCTGCCGGGACTGGTTCCAGCTCTGCCTCAAGGAAGGGCTCACCGTCTTCCGCGATCAGGAATTCACCAGCGACATGCGTTCGCGTCCCGTCAAGCGCATTGCTGACGTCAAGACGTTGCGCGCCCATCAGTTTCCTGAAGACGCCGGCCCCCTCGCACATCCAGTTCGGCCTGCCAGCTATATCGAGATCAACAATTTCTACACGGCAACCGTCTATGAGAAGGGTGCCGAAGTTGTCCGTATGCTGAAGACCATCATTGGTGCAGATGCCTTCCGCCGGGGAATGGACACCTATTTCAGTGAGAATGACGGCCGTGCCGCCACGGTCGAGAACTTCATCGCCGCCATGGAGGGTGCCTCGGGCCGGGACCTGACGCAGTTCAAACGCTGGTACGATCAGGCGGGGACCCCGGAGCTTGTTGTGTCCGGGCGGTACTCACCACTTGATGAGACCTATGAACTCACGGTTGCGCAGTCAACACCGCCCACCCCCGGCCAGAGCAGCAAGGCCCCGCTTCACATACCTCTTGTTCTGGGGCTGATCGGTGAAGACGGTGCAAGCCTGCCAATCGACCAGGCCGGACCAGGAACCGGGAACAATACAAATGGCGCCTCAGAGACTGTTCTGGAACTCACCGACTACGAACAGACCTACCGCTTCAACAAGGTAACCTCTCCGCCCGTCCTGTCGCTCATGAGAGGGTTTTCGGCGCCGGTCAAACTCACCAGCAATGGGGGTGACAAGGACTGGCTCTTCCGCATGGCCCATGACCCTGACCCCTGCGCGCGCTGGGAAGCGGGCCAGACCTATGCCCGGGAGCTGCTCGTCAATGTCATCAACGCCATTGGTGCCGGCGAGAAACCGCGGCGCGGTGTGCGCTATGCGGATGCGTTGCGCAATGTGCTGCAGGACGACACGCTGGAACCGGCCTTTGCCGCCATGATGCTCGACCTGCCCGGCGAAGCAGAACTCGCGCAGCATATTGGGGCGGATGTCGACGCAGACGCGGTCCATGCCGCCCGCACCCACCTTCAGTCTGCTGTGGCAGACCAGCTGGGAGACCTACTGCTGGATCGCTATGCCCAACTGCAGTCCAACGCACCCTATAGCCCGGATGCGGACCAGGCCGGACGCCGGGCTTTGAAAAATGCCTGCCTGCGGCTCTATGCGGGGCTTGGAAATGAAAACGCGGCACGCATTGCGTCATCGCAGTTTTCATCTGCCAACAACATGACTGACATGGAAGCCGCACTCGCCACTCTCACCCATATGGAGCGCGAAGAACGGCAGACCGCATTTGACGCATTCTACGACCGGGCATCCGGTGACCCGCTGCTTCTGGACAAGTGGTTTTCACTCCAGGCCATGTCATCACGGCCGGATACCCTTGAAGCCGTCCACACATTGATGGCGCATGATGACTTCTCCCTCAAGCGCCCGAATACGGTCAGGTCACTGGTTGGCGTATTCGCCGGGTCAAATCCTGTTCGCTTCCATGCAGCCGATGGGTCCGGCTACCGGTTCCTGACGTCTGTTGTTCGCGATCTGGACCCGATCAATCCGCAGGTCGCGGCACGCCTTCTGGGCACCCTCAAGAGCTGGCGGGTCTATGACACGCAGCGCAAGCGGGAGGCCGTGACTGCCGTAAGTGATTTGCTCGACGGCGGAAAACTGTCAGAAGACGTCTTTGAGATCGCCACACGCATGATTGCGTGATGGCTGATCGCGAGTCTCTGATCACAAAAATCGACTCTCTGCGTTCGCGATACGCGAATCGTGAGTCTCAAGAGCAACAGATTTCAGCTCCTTAACGAAAAGTTAACAGCGCCCCTGCACCCCTTGTGGACACAGGGACTCCTTATGCGAATCATCATCAGCGAATCGCATGAAGGGGCAGGCCGCTTTTGGCTTGCGGGGACCTGTACCGTCCCCAGGCGAGGGGAGCACAGGGGCGATGAGCGAAGCGCGGTTTACCGGACCACTGTCAACACAACAGGGTGCCATGCCTCCACATGCAAATGGCATCGGCAGGCGTCTGACAGGCTTCTTCACCAGCATCATGGCTTCGCCCGAACGTGCAGCCAGTGCTCCCAGAAAGCAGACATCAGATGAAAGCCGGGCGCGCCGATGGGCCCTCGTGTTTTCCGCGATCGTACTTGTGGCGTTTAACGGCATTGCCGCGTGGCAATTGCGCACTGACTATCAGGCCGGTATTGCCCAGGCCAACAGCCATGTAAGTGCGTTGGCGAAAGCGCTGGCCGGTGACCGTTCCCTCGCGGGCATTGACCAGCCTGCCTTCAATCAACGCATGGCGGCACTCAACCTGCCGGCAGGCATGACGGCAACGCGTGAGCGCGCGGGCACACTCCCCGCGCCGGGCACGCCGACAGGTATCGCCGCGCGATCTGTCATCACGGACAGCACGCAGCAGATCTCTGTCTTCATCCCCATCCGCGCAGCACTGGCGGACTGGTATGCCACGCTGCCGTTTCATCTGGTTCTGATGGCCGGTGCTTCATTCTTCATCTGTGTGCTCGGCGGCGGCATGGTCCGCCAGATCGAACGCAAGACGGCAGCTGACATAGCGCTCAAAGACAGTGAGCAACGCTTTGAGATGGCCTTTGCCGGCGCCCGCTGCGGTATCTGGGACTGGGACCTGACGGCAAATCGGCTCTACTGGTCCGCGCCCATGTTTGCCCTGCTTGGCCAGTCGGCACGTGCGGCCCGGCTCTCGCCGGACCAGGTGATGAATTATGTGCACCCTGAAGACCGCCACATCCTTCAGGAAGTGGAAGACAGCGTCCGCCGCGGCACGCTGGGGTATGACACCACATTCCGGCTTCGCCATTCTTCAGGTGACTGGGTCTGGGTTCGCGCCAAAGGTCAGATATGGCGCGGGCTGACTGCCAACACACAGCGTCTTGTCGGCATTGCCATCGACATCACGGAACAAAAGCAGGCCGAGGCACGCGAACGGATGGCCAATGCCCGCCTGCGCGATGCGGTGGAAAGCATCTCCGAGGCATTTTCCCTGTGGGACGGCAAGGGCAGGCTGATCCTCGCCAACGAAAAGTTCCGCGCGGTTCACAATATCAACCGCGACGCGGTTCCTGCCGGCACCACCGCGCGCGACCTTGATCTGCGCAGTGCCGATGGTGAACTTCTGCTGCCGGGCAGAATGGCCGACGCCAGCGATCCGGAAAGTCTGGAAGTGAAGCTGCCCGGCGGACGCTGGCTGCATCTCAGCGAACGCCGCATGCGCGATGGCGGTATCGTGTCCGTGGGCACGGATATTACGGCCCTCAAGCATCAGGAAGCTGAACTCATCCGCAAGGGCGAAACGCTCGCGGACACGGTGACGGACCTGGAAGGCTCGCGGCGCAAACTGCAGGATCAGGCCAGCCAGCTCGTGCAACTCGCAGAAAAATATGCAGGTGCGAAATCACGGGCGGAAGCTGCAAACCGCTCCAAGTCAGAGTTCCTGGCGAATATGAGCCACGAACTTCGCACACCGCTGAATGCGATCATCGGGTTTTCGGAAATCATGCGTAAACAGATGTTCGGTCCCCTCGGCGCCGCGAAATATGAGGATTACGCCAGCGACATTCACGCCAGCGGCGAGCATCTTCTGCAGGTCATCAACGACATTCTCGATATGTCGAAAATCGAGGCGGGAAAACACACCCTGGATACGTCCGAGATTGTCATCAATGATGTGATTGAGGAGACACTCAGGATTGTTGGTGGTCGCGCCGAGGATGCGGATGTGACCCTGCTCACGGATCCTGCAGACCTGCCGTCAATCCTGGCGGACAAGCGAGCCGTCAAACAGATCCTGCTCAATCTGGTGTCCAACGGGATCAAGTTCACACCGGCGGGCGGCAGCGTCTGTGTCGAGGCAGAGTTTGTCGAAGGTGACGACATGGTGACCTTCAGCGTCACGGACACCGGCATCGGCATTGAAGAAGCGGACCTTGCCAAACTCGGACGCCCGTTTGAACAGGTGGAAAGCAACTACCTCAAGACACACGAAGGCACGGGTCTTGGACTTGCGCTCTCAAGGTCTCTGGTGGAACTCCACGGAGGCACGCTCACGATCCAAAGCGCGCCGGACGAAGGCACCTGCGTCTCGTTCACGCTTCCCCTGGCGCCAGCAGAACAGCAGGATCATCCCGAGGCCGTGTAGAGGGCCCTTGCCCCTACTCGGTCCGCTCCTCCAGCGCAGGTCTGCCCTCGCCTGTGTGCCGCCCGCGGCGACTTCGCATTGTCTCAATGGCATCCGCCATCTTGGCTCTCTGCTCGGGCGTCAAATCCGCCAACAGGTCTGCAAACGGCTTCTGAAAAGCGCTGGCAACATCCATGTGCTTGTTGCGCACATTCGTCAGAGCGTCGACAAGCGCATCAGGATCATAGGGGTCGGCGCGCATGGCCCTGAGCACGTCCTTGTGGCTGGCGCGTATGGCCATGAACTTCTGCCGCATCCCAGGCACCTCACGGCGCAACTGTCTTTGCGCACGCCGCCCTTCTTCGGGGCCAAGAACCTCCACCAGCACCCGTGGATTGGGCATCATGCCCATATCGGGTCCACCCCGGTGACCACCGTCGCGCTTAGGGCCATCAAAGAACAACGGTCCGCCGATCAGCAGACCCGCAAAGAACAGATTGACGGCCAGGGATACCAGCAGGACTGTCTTGAGGCGGCGGCCGGGTTTTGCGCCCTGTGAGTTATCCGTCATGTGCCCACTCTCCAAATCCCAGCCCGTATCCGTACACCAATGAGAGCGCGTCGCCTTCGTCGTCCAACAGGACGGCTATTTCCGTTTCATCGGCCTGACCTGTAAGCGGCACGACTCCCTGGGCACCAACCCAGATGCCCATTGCGAGCGACGCCGCAAATCCGATGGCCGGTTGCCAGACCGGCATCTCCGGCAGGGCCTGCCTGACAATGTCCACAAGCCGCTGCACCAGGCCGGCGGAAGCTGCCTCCGTCCGCGCTACATCCGCTTTAGCGTGCGATGCCGCATCTGCGAGGATGGTGTGAGCCAGTCCGGCGGGCACGTCGACAACAGGGACGGCATCCATCGCTGCATCAAGCGATCCTGCAGCTTCCTGGTAGGCTGCAAGTGTTGCGTCCGAGGCGAGAAGTGCCTGCGCGGCTACGCGTTCTGCCTCCGGCCAGCGATGCGGGGCCGCGCCGTACGCATCAATGATTTCTCTCAGCCGATCCGGTGTCATCACAGCTCTCCCAACAATTCCTGCTTCTGTGCCAGCAGGGCTTTCTTCAAACTTCTGCGTCCGCGGGCAAGCAGCGATTCCAGCGCATCAACGCTCACATCCATGATGCCTGCCGCTTCAATGTTAGTCATCTCGTCGAAATGGACGAGATGAATCGCTGCCCTTTGTCGATCCGGCAATCCGCACATCGCCTGTTCTACTATTTTTGACCTGTCATCTTCCGCCAGGTCATCAATTGCATTCTGCCGTTCGTCGATCGGATCAGGGGCTTCATCCAGTGGTGTGGACTTGCCATGGCCCTTTCTGCGCAGCCGGTCGTAGCAAAGGTTCATGGTCACCCTTACGACCCATGTGCGAAGCCGTGCGCCTTTCGGCGTCCAGGTGCCCACGCTTTTCCATACCCTCAGGAAAGTCTCCTGCGCGACCTCTTCCGCGTCTGCGTCATTGTTCAGCATACGCCGTGCGGTCGCATGGATCTGCGGCAGAAAAAGCTCTACGGCTTCGCGCATGGCCGCAGCCTCGCCGGATGCGATGCGTTGCGCGAAAGCAAAATCCTCGTCGGCCGAATTCTGCGTTGCTGTGGCAACGGAAGAACTCTCAACCTGCTTGGTCGGCGCAACCGCCAAAACTGCCCCCTGAAGTCCGGTCCTGTCCCGACCTGCCCTTGCGGGTTTGCAGTCTGGAACAATGCAATTGTCTCGTCTTCCTCGACACGTGTCGACACGCAATCGAGGAGAATAGTCGCGAGCCGCCAGGGCGTGTCCAGCGGCTCGCGTCATTTTCTAGCGATCCATGCCTACTTTGCGTGCGTCGCGCATGGCTTCACGGGCGGCCTTCATCTCATCCTTGGTCACCTCGCCGTTGCCATCGGCGTCAGCCATGCTGAACATGCGGTCGGTCATATGCGAAACGAACTCGGCCTTGCTGACGGCGCCGTCGCCATCCGTATCAGCGGAGGCAAACATTTGTGCTCTGCGCTCGGCACGATTTTCTGACCGGGCATTTGCAGCTGATTTCATTTCTTCAAGGGTAACAGCACCGCTCTCGTCCGCATCCATCCGCGCAAACCGGTCTTCAATGCGTGAGTCCCTGTCCTGGGACGACATACCGGCATGCCGGCCCATGTGACCCTTGCCACGCATGGTCGCGAACTCCTCGGCGGAGATGGTGCCTGAGTCGTCCGCGTCGATGCGGTCAAACCCCTTCTCACCCATGGCCTTGGCTTCTTCCAGGGAGATCGCACCGTTACCATCCGCATCGGCACGGGAAAAATGACCGTCCGGTGACGCGATTGCGATGCCTGCACCAAGCGCAACAACAAGCGCCGCAACTGTGATTGTCTTCTTCATAACGTAATCCTTCAAAAACTCAGAGGTGTGATGCCCCAAACGCCCTTTTGCTGACCACCTTCCGGTGCGACAGGCCACCCGCCACAGGGGGCCATGGTGGGACGCAGACCTGCCGCACCGGACGGATGGCGTTGCAAGTGGCGTTTTGAGGGATGCCGACTGACCGGGGGCGCTCAGGGGAACGCGTAATGGCCAGCACGCTTGCAGACACCTTCCGTTGGTGTTCACAAGATCAAACGTGCGAGGCGCACCATTCCGTCGGAAACAGGAAAAAAAGACCCAAGCCCCATAAACCGGAGACTTAATGCGCGTCAGGCGGTGTCCGACGGGCGTTTGTGCACTCATAGAACGGCCGCGACACAATTCGCGCGGGAAGGGATTTTCCATCCGCTCCCTGCGTTTTCAACTGGCTGCTGGCGCCCAAAATGGCGGCCTTTATGTCTGCCAGACCAATAATCCGCTTGCGGGCGGGCGACCAGCCGATACTGGATATCCGGCCGACAACCTCACCCGAAACGGACAGCAGGCGGCCTTCCGGCAGTGCTGAGCCGTCCAGTTCAATGCCAACCAAAGCACGGTCTGCACCGGTCTGTTTTTGACGTTTCAAAGCCGCTTTGCCGGTGAAATGACCGGCCTCAAGATCTATCAACCGCCCAAGCCCTACCTCCAACGGGGACCTGTGATGCTCCGCGCTCGAGGTCAGTGCATTCTGGTAGTCCGTGCCACACCGTATGTGTCCTGCCTCAAGGCGGGCGAGATTGCGGGTCTGCTGACCGGCAAGCATGGGCCGGAAGAGCTCCGCACCCCTATGGGTCCTGTCAAAGACAAAGAGCGCGTCAGACACATCACACCGCACTTCATAGCCCAATCCACCTGTCGCGGAACGACGTGTCACGGTCGCCTGAGCGGAACCAGTCTTTAACTGGCGCACACCGCCGGGGCGCAACGCTTCAAGGCCGCCAAACCCGGCCGCCAGCAATGCCGCGCATGATGAAGGCCCTTCCACCGCAAACGTGCAGATGCTGTCAGACACATCATCGACGTCGCACCTGAACCCCTTCGATGACAGCACCAGCCAGTCCAGACATCGAACCGGCAGGGTCATGATCCAACTGGTATCGTCCGGTCGCATGACCACACCGTCTGCAATCAGCCCTCCACCACCGTCACACAAGGCGATCCGCCGGGAGGCGCCGACTTTGACATCCCCTCCGGATCCACCAGCCAGCCTGTTCAGATAATCGCGAACATCAGGGCCCTTGACGCTGTAGGTCACAAGCGCTGTCAGGTCGGACATCGTGCAGGCATTGCGCAGGGCCGCATGCTCACTTTCAATCGAGCTGTAGACAGACGGTAGCGTCCATCCCAGTTCCTCTGTCCACCTGTTGGCGACATTGGCCTGCAGCGTCCTCAGGTGAAGCGGCGTCGGCTGAACGGCAAGGTCCCAGGTTCTTTCAATGCTCATCGGCGCTGCTCCTTGGTAAAATGCAGCGCGGCATCAACGGCGTTCAGCGCGGGCCGCCCTGTCAGGCCGCCACCTGGATGCGCTCCAGCCCCGCCGGCGATCAGCCCCTTCAAAGGCCCTCTGTTGTTTGCCAGTTGCGGCACAGGTCGCATCATCAGCGCCTGGTCAAACGCAATCTCTCCCTGATGCCAATCTGCCTTTTCGATGCCGCACCGGGCTTCAATCTCGGGTGGTGTCAGGGTTTCATGCGCCATGATGAGATCGGGGAGATCGGGCGCGTAATCCCCAAGTGTCTTGATCACCTGGCTGGTCAGTTTGTCCTTTGCCGCGTCCCAGCCACCTTCAACATCGAAGGGGACAAAAGGAATGACCGCCGACAGGACGTGCCGGCCTTCCGGTGTCAGACTTTCGTCCAGCACGCTTGGCAGTGTTACCTCCATCACGGGTAAATGCGGCAGTTCCGCATATTTCTGGCCATTCGAAGCCCGTTCCACGTCCATTAGGCTTGGCGCAAGCAGCAGACGTCCGCTCAAGAGGGCTTCGTCCGCTTTGGCAAATGTCGGCAGCTGCTTCAAGGCAAGATTGACCTTGGCTGACGCCCCCCGCATCCGGATGTTTTCAAGATCGAGGACAAGGCCCGTGTCCAGCTGACGGGCGCCTACCAGGTTGAGGAATGTGGTTTTTGGACTGACTGTAGAAATGATACAGGGTGCGGATATCTCGTCGCCATTCTCCAGAACCAGCCCTACCGCCGCATCATTCTCAATCCTGATGGAAGCAACAGGTGCGGCGACCCTCAAATCTGCGTCAGTTGATGCCGCCGCCGATGTGAGCGCATCTGTCAGGGCTGCTGGTCCACCCACGACTTGCAATGTGCCGCTTCGGCTGGAAGCTTCAGACGCCCTCTGCCACGCCCAGTAGAACATCGATCCGGGTGCTGATGGTCCATGATAGGATCCAAGACTGGCCTCAAGTGCCAGCGCTCCCTTCAGGAGGTCGGTCTCAAGGGCGAGATCCAGGAAATCCGCCACGTTGGACGGCATCTGCTTCAACAGATTTTGAAATGAGGCTCGGCCCCGGCGGCGTTCGCGGGCATAGAGGCGCAGCCAGCTCAGCTTGTCGTCAAACGCCGCAGGCACAAGTTCCGGGGCATTGCCTGTATACAAAGGCAACAGTGCGGCTGTGAGCGCATCGAGCCTTGTGGAAAACCTCTTCCAGGCCTCCGCATCCCGGCTGGACCAATGAAAGATCGCTTCGGTCGTTGTTTTTGATGACGACCCAAGCGGGATGTGCCGGCCATCCGGATCAAGTGCCACGCGCGGCATGTTCTTCTGAAGGACCTTCAGTCCATGTCTCTTCAGCTTGAGCTTGCGTATCAACGATGCCGGAAAACCGGTTACCACATGCGCGCATTGGGGAACCCGCATACCGGGCATCAATGTGCTGGTCTGTGACGCACTGCCAAAGTGCGGGAGCGCTTCACACACAACGACGCGCCGCCCCGCTTTTGACAACAGCGCAGCAGCCACGAGGCCATTGTGCCCACCACCAATGATTGCCACATCGAAGCTGTTGGCCGGTTTCGTCATACAGACTGCCTCCGCAATCTGCGCGGGCTGACGTCAGCAAGAATCGTGCTGGCTGCATTGGCACCCGGCGCACCCATCACACCGCCACCGGGGTGTGTGCTTGACCCACACAAGTAATAGCCGCGGACCGGCGTCCGGTAGTGAGCGATTTCCGGCAAAGGTCTGTTGAACAGCAACTGATCCAGGGTCAGTTCACCGTGGAAGATGTTTCCCTGGGTGAGACCGATCTCGCTTTCAAGTTCCGCCGGGGTGCGTGTTTCCACGTGGCGGATTTTTTCCCTGAAGCCAGGCGCCGCCTTCTCGATCTTGTTGAGCACCACGTCCTGCAGCCTGGCCCGGTTGGCATCTGTCCAACTGCCGTCGATCAACGTGTCCGGCACGTACTGAACAAAGACAGAGGCAACGTGTTTGCCCGGTGGTGCAAGCGTTGGATCGAGCCGAGACGGCACAACCATTTCAAGGTAGGGGTCGCGCGGCATGACCTTTTCTTTCCAGTCATCATAGGCGCGCTCCATGGTCTTTATCGTGCCGCACAGGCGGATGTCCCCATCCAACGATGGGCAGTCGGCGGGCACATCCTTGAAGTCCGGCAAACCGTCCAGCGCAATGTTCAACTTGGCGGACGATCCGCGTGTCTTGAACTCGGAGACCCGGTCGGTGAACCCTTTTGGCAGCGCCTTCCAGTCGAGCAGAGACAGCACGGAACGTTTGAGTTCAAGACCGGACACAACAATGCCGGCGTTGATCTCCGTCCCATCCTCAAGCACCACACCAACTGCGCGCTTCTTTGAGACTTTGACTTCAGACACACCGGCAGAAGTGCGGACTTCGCCGCCGAAAGACTTCAATGACGCGGCAAGTGCCTGCGAAACCGTTCCCATGCCACCACGCACATATCCCCAAGAGCCGGCCGCGCCGTCCAGCCCGCCTATCCGGTGATGCAGCATGATGTAAGCACTGCCCGGCGACATGGGCCCCAGGCCGGTGCCGATCACCGCCGACGCCGCCAGGTGCGCCTTCACGACTTCAGAGTCAAAGTACCGGTCCAGCAGGTCTGATGCCGAGAGGGTCCAGAAACGAATGGCATCCTCAAGTCCATCGCGTCCCAGAGCCCGGATGTCGGCCAGCATGGATAGCGTCTTGCGCATCTGCGCCGGGGAAAGCGACGCGGGGTCCGGCGGGCTCTGCATCAACCAGGGCGCAACCACATCCGCCTGCCTGCGCATGTCCCGGCCATAGCGATGATACGCGTCCGCATCATGGGCTGAGTGCCTTGCCAGTTCGCGGCGCATGACATCCGGATGGGGTGAAGATGCGATGTATCGTCCATCCTCCATCAGCGTGACAGAGCCCTGATACGGGATCACCCTCAACCCGTGATGGGTGAGATCAAGGTCGCGGATGATTTCAGGCCGAAGCAGACTGAGCGCATAGGAGCAGCTTGAATAGATGAAGCCCGGCTCGATTTCCCGGCTTACTGCCGCACCGCCGATATAGTCGTTCTTTTCGACAACGAGCACGCTGAGACCAGCGCGTGCCAGATAGGCCGCAGCCGTCAGGCCATTGTGGCCTGCACCGATGACGATGACGTCAAATCGCTCCATGCTGGCACGGCCCCGCGTCGCGAAAGCCACCTGTTCTCCATTAAGTGTATTCAGGGAGTAAACCCTGCCGCCATTGGCAGCAAGCCAGGTCCCGCATTAAGGATAACAGCCCGGCCAATCTCTATTTTTTGAGACTGGCCAAGAGGGTGCTGAAAGCGGCATCAACAATCGTTTTTGCCTCGGACAGGTCTCTCTCGACGGCCGAGAAGCTGGGTACATCAATCGCCCGGGCAAGCCTGCTCTTCAGGGCCTCTGCTGCGCTTTCAGGCTTGAAATCGCCCTGCACGGCAATTCTGAGCACCTGGGTCAGGTTGTTGTACTTGTCGGCCACATCCACCAGCTGCTGCCCAAGCGAGGCTTCGATGATGTTGGCACCGACCAGCTTCTCCAGCGCCGGACGCGTGCTTGTATCAAGCAGACCCGGGTTGTCGCATGCATGAATCAACTGCAGTCCCTGGGCAATAAACTCAAGGTCCACAAGGCCACCGCGCCCATGCTTGATGTCCCAGAGCTGGTCACTCCCCAGCTCCTTGAACACCCGTTCACGCATGTCGACCACATCCGTTGCCACGGCTTGGGGGTCACGCCTTTCGCACAGGGCCTTACCAATGGCTGCAGACGTTTTGCGGCGCATCTCGGGGCTGCCTGAAATCACCCGTGCACGGGTCAGCGCCATCTTCTCCCAGGTCCATGCGCTATCGCGGTGATAGGTCTCAAAACTCTTCAGCCGCGTCGCCAGCGGACCGGCATGACCGGACGGGCGCAACCGCATGTCCACCTCAAACAGGGGGCCTTCCGCGGTCGGTGCTGTCAGGGCGCTTATCAGCCGCTGGCATACCCGCGTGTAATAGCGCACGCCGTCAATCGGCCGACGGCCATCGGATTCAGTTGCATCACCGTCAAAGTCGTAGATAACGATCAGGTCAAGATCGGATGTGGCGGTCATCTCGCCACCGCCAAGCTTGCCCATGGCCACGACGGCCATATCGCCGCCGGGGAGATCTCCGTGATCCCGCCGGATTTCGTCAAGCGCCACCGGCACCATGCCCTGAACCAAAGCCGTCGCCAGATCTGCATAGGCATGGCCTGCTTCACGCGCCGGGGCTGTCCCTGTCAGAACCTGAACGCCCACCTGAAACAGCTGTTCACGGGCATAGATGCGTGTCAGATCAAGTACCTGTTCAAATCCATCTGCCTGAGCAACAACCTCTGCCACCTCAACGGCCCGTTGCGCTTCATCGGGAAGCGGGCCGTAGAAGTCCGCAGCTATGACCGCCTCGAGCACATTTGGATGTTCGGACAAATAGCGCGCCATCATGGGGGCTGACCCCATGATGGCTGATATGAGGTCTATCAATGCCGGGTTCTGATACAGGAGCGAGAAGAACTGCACACCGGCTGGCTGGCCGGTCAGAAAACGGTCAAGGCGCGTAAGGGCCTGATCGGGGTTATCGACCGAGGCAAGCGACTGCAGCAGCGTCGGCATCAACTTTGTCAGCAGCTCTCTTGAGCGAACTGCTCGTGTTGCAGGGATGCGCCCGAAGTGCCATTTGCGGACCGTCTCGATAACCGCCGACGGATTTTCGAACCCCATGTCAGCCAGTGTTCTGAGTGTCGCCGGATCATCATCCGTTCCGCTGAAGGAGAAGGTGCCCTTCTCGTGGGACGACGGCTCCTTCTCGAACAGGCCGGCGTAGTGCTTCTGGACAGCTTCCATGTGGCGGCGAAAGTCCTGGCGAAACGCTCCGTCGTCGTCATATCCCATAAAAGCAGCGATATCGCCGACACCCTCAGATGTGCGCGGCATCCGATGGGTCTGTTCGTCGTTCACCATCTGCAGGCGGTGTTCCAGCATCCGCAAGAAGCGGTAGGCGTGGGTCAGGTCGGTGCGGACTTCATCTGCGATCCACCCTTCTTCCACCAGGGCATCAAGCATCGGCACCGTTGCCCGGCCCCGCAGCGACTGCGTTTTACCGCCACCAATGAGTTGCTGAATCTGGACAAAAAACTCGATCTCACGGATCCCACCGCGCCCAAGCTTCACGTCGTGACCTTCAATGGCAATTGCCGCATGGCCGCCATGGGCATGAATCTGCCGCTTCAGGGAATGGATGTCTTCAATGGCGGCAAAATCCAGATACCGCCGCCACACGAAGGGCGCCAGCATGTCGAGCAGGCGGCGGCCCGCTTCAAGATCACCGGCGCATTCGCGCGCCTTGATCATGGCCGCGCGTTCCCAGTTCTGGCCCATGGTCTCGTAGTAGACTTCCGCTGCTTCTGCAGAAATGGCGATGCTGGTTGCGCCCGCATCGGGCCTCAGCCTCAGATCGGTGCGGAACACATATCCGCCGCCTGTGGGTTCCTGCAGAACCTTGACCAGTTCGCGCGTCAGCCGGACGAAAAACGACCCGGGGTCGACGCCCTCGGAAAATGAGAGGCCATCCGGTTCGTAGAAAACGATGATGTCGATGTCGCTTGAGTAATTAAGCTCAAAGCCGCCATGCTTGCCCATGGCAATGACGACAAGTCCTGATCCGGCTGTTGGGACTGCCTCGTCGGCGAGGCGTACGTCCCCCTTGTTTGCAGCTTCGCGCAGCAGCCAGCGGCATGCGCCTTCAATGACAGTATCCGCCAGCACCGTCAGTGCGTGGGTTACATTCTCAAGCGGCCAGGCAGTCGACACATCCGCTATGGCGGTAAGAAGAGCGATGCGCCGCTTCGCCGTGCGGGCAGCCTCCATCAACTCCGCGCGGTCCGCCGCTCCGGCCATCCCTGTACGGCACTCATCAAGGTAGGCGTTCAGTTTCTGCGTCGCGTCTTCGCGCAGCATGTCGGGTACAACGTGCGCTTCACGGATGATCAAACGCGAGAGAAAAGGAGAGTTCCCTGCAAGGCACCGCAGCAAAGATACAGCCGTCTTGTCCTTGAGCAGTTTGCGGAGTGCCGGGTCTTGTCTCCCCTCACCTGTATCCGCCGCCAGATCGTCCAGGGTTCGCGTCGCGCGGTCCTCGTCAGCGGGAACAAGCACTGCCGATTTGGCAGATTTTAGGGGGGTCCTGTCAGCAAGGGGGGCCATACGCCTGACTTTCGGGTTCATCCAACATTTCAATACTGTGCACCTGCACGGCACTGAGGAGCCTCAAACGAAAAACCCGCCAGCGCAATACGCTGACGGGTTGATCTTTGTCAAAGGTTGGCAGAGGAGTACCCTGCCCACCTGTTACCTGGCCAATCAATCAGCAGCCGGCAGCGTCTTTCAACTGAGCAGCAGGCTTGAAGCGCAGCACTTTCGAGGCCTTGATCTTGATGGCTTCGCCCGTTTGCGGGTTGCGGCCCATACGGGCTGCGCGCTTGGAAATCGTGAAGGTGCCGAACGTACCAATCGTGTACTTGCCTTCCTTCTTCGCGCCCTTCAGGCCCTTTTCAATTTCGCCGAACACGAGTTCGACGGCGCGCTTGGCTTCCGCCTTGGACATGTCGCCTGCAGCTGCAACATTCTCGATAAATTCTGCCTTGCTCATCTCGTTTGCCTCTTAACTGACCTAATGGCAGCACGCGAATGCGCGCCTAAATTGTTTGGATTGGTGCACATGTCACCGAATACCGTTCCCCCCGGCCGCACGACCAAGGTTCGCCCTGTCGGTGAGGTCCGCAGCACCAGCGCGCCCGACTCACTTTCAAAAACGATGCCCCATCTCGATATGTGTGTTTTGGCAGGTGCGCAAGCGGTTTTGAGACATGCATGCTCACCAAACCCTTATAGACAAAGGCTTTCAGGCGACCGTTGCCGTAAAACCCACTTGACGGGCACCATTCAGCCCCTGATCGGGTCCGCAAACTTGATTCGCGTGACTAGGTTTTTGTCGCGGCGTTCAGCCTCAACGTGTGGATAATGTCAAAGACCAGACCGATTTCCTTCGCGATCCGGGCAATGGCCTCCGGGTCGTCCGCACGCTTGAACATGCCTGATCCTTCAAAGCGGTCGCCACCACCGTTGACTGTCATCAGCAGGAGTTCCCCTGCAAAGGCCAGTTGCAGTTCACCGCCGACCGTGTCGGCCAGTTCGACGACGCGCTCCATGAAGGTGGGTGTCAACAGGTAACGCGCCTCGACCTGATCATCAGAAAAGACCTCAAATCTTTTTTCAAACCGGGGGTCTTCAAGACGAACACGTTCGTTTTTCTTTCCCAATCCCCCAAAGAAATTGCCTATCACGCCGCCGTCACTGGTCAGGATCGTCCGACTTGTGAATGCCTTGGGAAAAGTGAACCGCGCCAGCAACCCCTGAAAGACGGTGACGTAGTATGTCTCCGTCCGGCCATCGCTGTCCGTGCGGGTCCGGCGGTCTTCCAGATGCGCCTCATAGAGGGTGAACTCGACACCTTCATGATCACCGTCGATCTCGTCTTCCAGGGAAGATCTATCGTAGCTGGGGAGAATACGGTTCTCGCGAAATCGTTCGATCTGAGCTGAAAGGGGCTCTGCGTTGAATTGAAACCCCAGGAATCTGCATAGCCGTGTCAGGACCTCCATTTTGATATGAGATGTCACTTCAGAGACGCCGGCGGTGAAGTAGGCCAGCGAGCCCAGCACCGCAATAACGATGACGGCGGCAACGACATAGCCAATCCACCCGGAGGCAAATCCACCCACCCACCAGATGATGCCAAGCGCCGCAATGCCGGATGGCACGGCAATCGCGGTGGCTCTGATCAGTTTTGAATGCGCGGCACTGCGAAGCTGTTCCTGCTCAATGAGGAACGGCTCAAGCTCCTGTGTGTAGAATGTGGCCAGGCCGGAAAACGCCTCATGTGAGGCTTCGACGTCCTCAAGTGATGTCGGCAGATCAGCCACTTACAACGCCTCTATTTGAGAAAGTCAGATGCATCCACCGGCGCGCGGGCGGCCTCTTCAATTTCGTAGAAGGGCATGGGCAGGACGCCTGCGATGCTGGCGATCAGGCTTCCGGGGAAAATCTGCACCGCGTTGTTAAGGTCGGTCACAGCAGCATTGTAGAAGCGGCGCGCGGCGGAGATGTGGCCTTCCACTTCGGAGTAAGTCTCCTGCGCATTGGTCATCGTCTCAGCCGAGCGCAACTCGGGATAGGCCTCCGCTGTCGCAAAAAACCGCATCATTCCGGACTGCAGCTGGCGCTCTGCCTCAATATGGGTCTTCACCGCTGCGGGGTCCTTGCGGTCATAGTCCGACATGGCGTTGGCCCGGAGTTCCGTTACTTCCGTCAGAAGCTCTTTTTCGTGCTCCATGAAGCGCTGCGCGATTTTCAGCACATTCGGAATGAGGTCATGGCGCTTGCGCAACTGAACATCGATCGATGACAGCGCCTCCAGCGCTCTGTTCCGACGTCCAATCAGCGTCACGTACCAGACATAGCCGCCCACAAGTACGACTGCGATGACGCCGAGCAGAATTTCCATCCGTATCCCCCGATAACAATCCGATGCGTATTTTGTCAGACCATAGTATGCACAAGTCTGCGTCGGATTTGAAAGGAGGACGGGATGAGGATTGCCAGAGTTGCTTACAAAGGCCGGGAAACCCTCGCTGTTGTGGATGATGCAGGTGTGCGTTGCGTCCCGGAAAGCGCCGGCATCCCAGATGACCTGAAGGCGCTGCTTCGCCAGGGTACCGACGTGCAGGCAGATTTGAACAAGGCCGTCGCGGAGGTCGCACCGGTCAACCTGGATGATGTCCGCCTCCTGGCACCAGTCGAGAGACCGGGCAAGATTCTGGCAATCGGTCTCAACTATCGCGCCCATGTTGCAGAGACCGGACGGGACGTCCCGCCACACCAGATATGGTTCAACAAGCAACGTACCTGCATTGCGGGCCCTCATGATGCCATCGACAAGCCCGTTGCCTCAGACAAGCTGGACTATGAAGGTGAGCTGGTTGCCGTGATCGGCAAGAAGTGCCGTCATATTCCAGCCGCGAGAGCGCATGAAGTGATCGCCGGATACATGGTCGGCAATGACGTCTCCGTTCGCGACTGGCAACGGCGGACACCGACCATGCAGATGGGTAAGAGCTTTGATACCCATGGTCCCATTGGCCCGTGGATGGTAACTGCAGATGACATTGCGGACCCTCAGGCCCTCACCATCACGACACTGGTGAACGGCGAACAGCGCCAGCATGCGTCGACATCTGAAATGATCTTCACACTTTCCGAACAGATCGAGCATCTAACCACAGCGTTCACGCTTGAACCGGGTGACCTGATCTTCACCGGCACAGCGGAAGGGGTCGGAGCCGCGATGGACCCCCCTCAGTTTCTCAAAGATGGAGATGTCGTGCGCATAGATATCAGCGGTATCGGCGCCATTGAAAATCCGGTGGTCAATGAAGTCGCAAAGACGATCATCGAATAGCCAAAGGCCGCGCTAACTATTCCGCGGCCACATCACTTGGTTTGCGGCGAGCTCTGCGCGCCAGCGAGAGCACGACCCGCAGGCCCGGACGGTTATCCTCCAGCCGTAGCTCGCCGCCATGAAGCCGCGTCACAGCGTTCACCAGGCTCAGACCAAGACCGCTGCCCGGCGTATTGCGGCTTTGCTCCAATCGTACGAAGCGACCCAGAACACGTTCTCGGTCATCGACACCGACACCCGGACCATTGTCCGCGACAATCACCTCCGCTCCCAGCATGCCGCGCCCCCGGACTGACAGCCGGATTGACGACCCGCCGGCTTCGCCGCCTGCATGCTTGATGGCGTTGTCGATCAGGTTTGCGATGGTCTGCGCCAGTAGTTCCCTGTGGCCGCGATACTCAAGATGAGGCTCAATATCGACGTCAAAGCCCAGCCCGGCTTCTTCTGCCACTGGCTCATAGAGTTCGGCAGCGTCGCGGGCCAGCTCGCTGAGATCCACCCACGCCATGCCATCACGCGCCGCCCCCGCCTCCGCGCGGGCGATGAGCAACAACGCATTGAATGTGCCGAGCAGTTCGTCTGCTTCTGAGATTGATCGCTCCAGCGCTTCGGCGTATTCCTCCTGCGAGGCCGGTTTCATCAACGTGACTTCCAGGCGGTTGCGCAACCTATTGAGCGGGCTTCTCAAATCGTGAGCGATATTATCCGTCACCTGACGCATGCCTGACATCAGACGCTCGATCTGGTCGAGCATGTCATTCAGGTTTTCCGCAAGCTGATCAATTTCGTCCCCGGCACCAGATACGGGAATGCGGCGGGACAGTTCACCGCCCATAATGTCTTTGGCTGTGCGGTTGATATCGTCAATGCGGGCCACCACGTTGCGGCTGATAATTGCGCCGCCGACAATACCAAGCACAATCATGGCGCCCACGGCCCAGGCCAGAGCGTTTGTAATCTGTGCTTCCAGGCGGCGGCGCTCGTCGATGTCCTGCCCGACAAGGAGGCGCATGCCGTCGGGCAGACGTGTGGCCAATGCCTGCGCTTCATGGATTTCCACTTCGCCTTCGACGGTGCGGCGGCCATAGTCGAAACTGACCCATCCATCGTCGCCGGGCGCGACGTTCGGCCAGACATCAAGATTGCCACCCAGCTTCTCGTCATTTGCGTCCTGCAACAGGTACAGGTTCTGGCGCGGGTCGCGCGCCTTGGTAATCACTGCATGAACAAGAGCCGGACGTCCGCCCTCGTCCAGAGCGGTCACAAGGGCAATTGTTTCCGCCTGCACCGTTGCCTCGGACTGGCGGGCCAGGAAGCCTGCAGTATTCCAGTAGAGATAGCCGAGCAAGGCACTGGACGACGCCAGGAACAGGGCCAGATAGACCAGTGCCAACCGGAAGGTGGTTGTGGAAAGGAGCTTATTCCGGGGCACGAAGCGTATAGCCCGCGCCACGCACCGTATGGAGCAGCGGCGTCTCGAAGTTCTTGTCGATCTTGGCCCTTAGCCGCGACACATGCACGTCGATCACATTGGTCTGAGGATCGAAGTGATACTCCCAGACGTTTTCAAGCAGCATGGTGCGTGTCACGACCTGCCCCGCATGCTTCATGAGATATTCCAACAGCCGGAACTCGCGCGGCTGAAGGTCTATGTCCTGACCATCACGGGTGACCTTGCGGGATAGGAGGTCCATTTCCAGTCCACCCACCTGCATGCGTGTCTGCTGCGCCTCTCCGGGGCTCGCGCGGCGGACCAGCACTTCAATGCGCGCCAGAAGCTCCGCAAAGGCAAACGGCTTTGTGAGGTAATCATCACCACCGGCTCGCAGGCCGCTGACGCGGTCTTCCACTTCGCCAAGTGCGCTGAGAAATAGTACGGGCGTCGTTCTGCCTTCATCCCGCAGGGAGGAGACGACAGACAGGCCATCCTGCTTGGGCAGCATTCTGTCTATCACCAGCACGTCGAACTGGCCCGACATGGCCAGGTTCAGGCCGTCGTCACCGTCCGCCGCGTGATCGACCACATGGCCGCTCTCGCGCAGGCCTTTGACGATATAGGCGGCCGCCTCGACGTCATCTTCCACAACAAGGACGCGCACGTCTTCTCCCACCGGTTGAAGTGATTGCTGCTGCACTGACTTGACCTCCAGCTTACGCCGGGCGGACGCCTGCCGCTACCAGCGGTTACCGGGCGTACTGTCAGACAAGAGCAGCACTGTTTGGAGAGAAAAAGGCCGCACCGGCGCACTCGTGGGGGAACACGAAACTACGTGGCGCCGGTGCGGCGACTTGAACGGCCCGTGTGATGAAATTAGAAAAAGGCCGCCTCCAATTTGCAATTCCGAATCAACATGATCCGACACTGCATCCCGGAATACTCACGAGTTTCGGCTCCCCAGCCTTACAGCCCGCTTGCGGCCACATGACATTTTGGTAATGAAGGCTCAACCGCCTTTTTGTGTGGTGCGAACAACGATCTTGTTCTCCAGCGTGCGGTGTACGGGGCACTTGTCCGCAATCTCCATCAGCTTGGCCCGCTGGTCGTCATCCACGGTCCCGAAAATCTCGATCTCACGTTCAATGAGATCGACCATGCCCTGGGTGTTTCCATCGTTTGCCGCGCATTCTTCACAGTCATCAACATGAATGCGGTCATGACCCACGCGAACAGCTACGCGTTCCATGGGAATGGACTTGCGCTCCGCATAAAGGCGCATGGTCATGGCAGTGCAAGCGCCGAGGGCTGCATTGAGGTACTGGTAGGGCGTCGGGCCTGTATCCAAACCGCCGACTGATTGCGGCTCGTCTGCCAGAAGAATGTGATCACCAGCCAGCACCTGCGACTGGAATTTGCCGTTACCGGTTTCAACAACCGTCACCCGTTCGGGGTCAGGCTTCACAAGCGCTTTGCCCTCATCCGCATCCTCCCCCAGGTAGCGCGTCGCCCAGGCTGAAAGAACGTCAGCCACATAGGTCGCATCCGCATGGCGGGACAAGAGGTGATCAGCATCATCGAGGGACACGAAGCTCTTGGGGTGCTTGGCGGCGACGAAGATTTTCTCGGCGTTTTCAATGCCCACCGTCGCGTCACGTGGTCCATGGAACACGATCAGCGCCTTTTTGAGCCCGGCAATTCTGGGCGTGAGTTCCTGACTTCGAATGTCGTTCAGAAATTCCTTGCGAATGCGGAAGGGCCGACCGGCCAGTTCCACCTCTGCTTCACCGTCCGCTTCGATTG